>Ga0307507_10004530_pt1 | contig 24427 bp, 29 predicted proteins | sample 7_EM_MG_FD_207223 | JGI IMG/M metagenome (GOLD analysis project Ga0307507, IMG submission 207223) | Populus trichocarpa ectomycorrhiza microbial communities from riparian zone in the Pacific Northwest, United States - 7_EM | ecosystem: Host-associated > Plants > Roots > Unclassified | place...
ATACAAAGATCTTTATCTATCACGCTTTCGGGAATCAAGACACGACTGTCTTATAGGAGCCTAGCGATCGACGTTGCTAGATAGGAGTCAACGGACTTAGCTATCGCAACAGCTATTGGGCCAAGAGGAGTGATCGTTAGAAGACTATCGGTTACCTGCTGCAAGTATCACCCGGAGAGGAGAGGATTGTAACAACTAGAGTCTCTCTTTATTCCCATATATATCACAAGAGTTAGGAGACTCTGATTTTCCCTATTGTGACCTTTTTCATGGTTATTCAAATACTACTCCCTCCTACTATCTTTTCCTATTCCTCCTTGGTAATCTCCTCCCCCATATATATAAAGCTCTTTTAAGAAGCATACTGACAATCTGGTCATCATCAAACACTAGCAGTTCAAATCTGATAATCTTACTCAGCTTTGAGTCTTTTCATAGTAGTGACACCTGTCCAATATGGTCTATTTGAGGTGACAGTTAGAGATATAATTGCTTAATACTTGAACCTTGACTGGTAGCTAGGCCTTCACACTACTTTGCCAGCATTCTATATGTGATTTCTTTGCCTTAACATTTCCCCGCTGGCAAGAGGCAGAATTAATTGAAAGCGAAGAAAGAGAATTGTTCCAGTTAGTTGAGCTAGACATAGTATATGTTTGCAGTATCTTGGAGTGCTAAAGTTCTTGTTCCTTATAATTCTTGACATTTCTATTTATTATCACAGTCTGTCAATATTTGAAATAGTATTATATCTATAAGAAAAACATTAGTTGGCCATGCATTTTGCTGTTACAGACACCTTAAGTGATAGTTTGTAGTACATTTGGGAACCTGGGTTATCATCTACTAAAAGAATAATAATTTATTCTCATATAGTATTCATTTTAGCCTATAATGGCAGAAAGTGCTTATAACTATACTTGTATAGTATACCGTAAGAACTCAAATAGAAGAAAAATGTGCTAGGACGTTGGAGTTGCCTCTCCTAGTAAGGTGCCTCGTATATTCCTTTTGTTTTGTCTCAGCTTGGGGCTGAGTTTGCGGTGTTTTCCCCTCGTGTAGCTGAGAAGGGAAATTCCAACGTCCTAGCACATTTCTCTTCTATTTGAGTTCTTACGGTAGTAGACTACTAAGATCTTTTCAAGTTAAGATAAACTAAATATTAGTTTCCTCAGTTATTGGGCAGCTCACTATAAGCAGTCTTTACTCCCTGCCAATGGATTCCCATAACCTCTAACCAGTTCTCTAACGTGACCCATACTTAGTCAGAGAGGATCTGGTATTGAGATCACCTCCTCCTATGATCTACCAAGGTGGAGGACCTTGCAGACTATAGGGACACCGTGTGCAGACTATAGGGACACCGTGTGCAATAGTGTGTGCCACCTGACTAAAGTTACAGCTTGGAGGTACCATTTCGTCAATTATATGCCTATAGGGTACTGGGAAAATAAAAATACAAACATGAAGATTGATAGTGAATATATGCAGGAGGTAAAGAAGCAACATAAAAGAAATTATATTAGGTGGAATGAGATGAGATAGAAAGAAAGAGAGAAGTTTGAGGTAGTGAGAAAACAAGAGAAAGAAGGGAGGAGAAGATGGATTATATAGAAGATTCACAGCTGCCAAGCCATCACCTGGTAGTGGCACTTTACTGTACATGTGACTGGTTTTCATGCTAAGCTTTTTCCCCACTGCCAAATTTTGCATCAGATTAGATGATAACTATGATCTGAAGACCTCACTCTATAATAAGTATGTATAGTACAATAAAGACTGCTTTTTGGCTAGAAGGTTGATCAGACCACCAAGTTCGAATCACAATTTACCTCCAATGTCAATGGCTAGTTATCTGTTTTATCACTACGAATATTAAATTTTGTAACAGGAATCCGCTCATGGATAATGCCTTCGGCGATGGCGCTCCATCACGCCCTCCTTATATGATGTTGACAACTTGAGGGCCCAAGGTGTTGGATGCGGTGTCTGGCCGTGGGCTGGGTAGGTGAGTGTTCAGTGGCAGGATGCTGTGTTGGAGCCCTTGGCTCTATTTTATTACAAAGGGTCTGGCAATTTATGAAATATGTAGGAAAGTTAGAGTCAGGTATAGAGGCACTTGCGAATAGTTGCTTAGGTGGAGACCTATGATAGGAACAGAAGCTATTAGCAAACTCCTCAGGGGATCAATAGAAAACTCAAAGACTTAGACTGAGCAAAAATTTCCCCCTCCCTCTATCATCTCTTGCCACCGGGGCTCTAAAACTCTTCCTAAAAGCACTTGTATTGACAAAAAGGTAATCAGGTGTTCTGGAGGTTAAGGGTTAGAGAAGTCACCAACCTCTACGTGAGCTTCGTGGGGTATCGACAGTGATGTGGTGGTAGCTGCTCATACAATCACCCAATAAAGGAGGAGTTCGTGAGAATACTAAGGATATTCGTGGAAAATCATTTGTGCAGCGACGAACCCCTCCCCTATGTGGAATCTGACCTCTATAAAATCTCAAACTGCCTCTAAAGCACTAAATTTTAAATGTATTCAGCCGTCATCGACACATTTGCGAAATCGGTGCCGTCACCTTATCCAACACACCTACCACTCACGCGCGATCACTCGCATTTCGAATTGAGTAAGGAGGAAATTTCCTATTAGAAAACCATAGCCCCCATTTGTTTTCGCGAAGTTTATTGTCTTATACCACATTTACAGCAGCGTGGTGGCATCGGAGTGATGGCTTATGGGAGGAGGTACTGTACTGTAAGTCTGCACTATGTCATATATTTGGAATTTTTGTCTCCGGCTTTGGGTCCTTCCTTGCGGTAGCTAGCATTTAGGAGATGGATCCTTAGCTCTGTGTATTTAATGGGCGCAGGTAGATTCTCTTCATCAATTTGGTTAATAGCCAAATCAAATCCCCCACGAGGTTCGTTGGGGGCTAACTTAGGAGATGTTGGCCCCAGGTTTAGACTATCTCTTGAAGAATGCGTTTCACAAAAAACGGACATACTAGAGAACCGAGCTATATTTCAATTTCTCACGTGGCTGTGCTAGGGGGAATGCTAAAATCTACCCATTGTCTGACTTTCTAAGGCATTTTGGTATTAATGGCTCGCCTTTATACCAGAAGTATTGGTAGTCTGTGGGCCTAAGGCGTGCAGAAAATCCCCGGAATTGGCTTCAGCACCATACCCATTCAATTCCAACAAAGTCTTGATATACGGTGACTTGATGTAAGAAACCCTTGATAAGTTAAACTGAGACCCCGTTCCCAAAAGCTCTGCTTTTGCAGTAAATCTTTCCGATAACTGGAAGTACCGTACCCGTCTCAGGAACAGGAGATCCTGGCTTAGGCCGTTTCTATAAGATTTAACTCTAATGTACATAGATAATTATGACTCCTATTACAAAAGGTCCAGCGGAGGGCACAAGAGCCTCAATGAAACACAAATCATCAATTTGCATGAGCACTAAGACTTCACATCCGCTTTTATCCGCTCTAGGTCCATAGCCCCCGCACCTCCTGATTCCAGATGGGCTGATCTAATAAGACAGAGGTTATTGGATTCTTATCATTTCGACATTCGAAACCTGCCAATACAATTGAGGCACCCTATCTCTCTCCCCCTGCCTTCTTGCCTAATCGCGTGAGCACCACAACCTTTCCCTTTCATCTGGAACCTCCTTAGAAGGAAGGAAAATTCGTATGAGGTCCGGATCCTCTCTAGGTTTCTCACTGCTCTTAACTTATGAACAGGAATCATGCGTAATGCATTGCCCTACTTCGTTCTTTTCCTCTCATTCCACGCTAGGCTGTCATGTATATTGACCTTACGGAAACTAGGTATTCCAGGTACCTCACCGAGCATGCCTTGGAGAGGAGGGAAGTTGTGGTTCTTAGCGATTTTATAATGCTTCCAACATGTGGTATATCGAATACCCCATGATCAGCGCGACCCACAGCTAGACTCACTACACTATGTTTAAAATAACATTCAATCTTGGGAGTATGTAGAAAGGGAGCTAGAAATGTGGGAATCCAACTCTTCATGCTGGTCCTATTCAGGTGCAGTACGCTCTCTGCACGAGGCAAGAAGATATCCTAACCCAGAATTCTCTAATGGGGCTCCGAACGATATGATTCCTTATAGGCTGTAAAAGCAAGTATTTTCCAAGTCCGCAGCAACTTCTGAAGAGAAACCAGAGCGAGTGAGATTATATGAATATTAGCTGAAATCTAAATTTCTCAACCTCTCAGCTTTGAGAGATAGTGGAGAGTTGGATCTCGCTTTAGTAACGCGGATGTATAGTACATAGGCATAGTAGGGGGCTTTAGAATTCGCACTAATGCTGTAGTTAGACATAGTGTGCTAAATTAGTTTGTCCGGCACTGTGCTCTATGGGCTTATATTGAGTTTGTGCTTAAGTTAGTAAGACCGATCCCTGGGGGGGACACTTTCTCAGGCTGGAGCTGCTATTCGAGATCTCGATAGATGCAAGTAAGAAGTTGCTCGTTTCTGAGCGAGTGATTGAGTTTGACTGTCAGCGATACGGCTTATGATCTGAACGAACCACTTTCCGCCACTAATTATTGCAACATCTCATACGTTAGAAAAAGATTTAGTCCAGCAGGCTATAGTATAATTCAAACCAACTGCAATTGTCTACAGAAGAACATCGAGCGGATTCTAACGTACTGGGAGCCACACCCTCGAGGCCTTGCAAGTGATAACTTCTGGGCCAGAAGCCGTGCTTTCCATCCCAAAGAGCCTCTCCATAGGAAGTTAAGGAAAAGAAAATGGAAAAAAGGGTTCTGGTTTGGAAACCCCTCCTCCAAACAAAACCACCCCCGGCCTCAATTGCTGAAAATGATGAGTAAGCCGTTTCACCTCAAAATCCAATTCACCCCACCACTGGTCAAGACTTTTTGAACGACTCTAGAAAAAAGAACATCGTGCTTTTCCCACCATCGTTTCAATTTCCCCTCACCTTTTCCTTACCGCCCAGAATGGCTTCCTGGAGGGCAAATTTTGCTCGGCTCTTCAGAAGCGCCGCAAGGCTTTCCGAGAGTTTTACTACCAATTCGTGTAGAACTTCACCCCAACTCCCACCACCTCTACTATCTCGCAAATCCAATAATGTCTCAAGTCCTATTATCAAGTCCATTCGGTCGATGGCTACATATGAAAGGAAGAAGCCTCACGTTAATATTGGTATGATTAGCCATTTTGCCCCACTTTTTTTCTTGGGAATTTGTGCTGATTTGCTCTTTTTTTTTTTTACTTACATCCGACAGGGACCATTGGACATGTCGATCACGGAAAGGCTAGTGGTCAATGCAATTGGTTGCCTGATGAGTTGTAAATTTTCTGATATTCTATAGACTACCTTGACCGCTGCTATCACGAAACATTTGCATTCAAAGGGTCAAGCTAATTTCCATGATTATGCTTCTATCGATAAAGCCCCCGAAGAGCGAGCCCGTGGTATCACCATCTCGGCCGCCCACATTGAATACGAAACCGATTCCCGTCATTACTCCCACGTCGATTGCCCTGGACACGCTGATTACATCAAGAACATGATTACTGGTGCTGCCTCTATGGATGGTGCTATTATTGTCGTTGCTGCCTCCGATGGTCAAATGTTAGGATTTCTTCACGATTTTGAGAGATTGCTATTTTCGATGCTAAAGTTCGTTTTAGGCCCCAAACCCGTGAACACCTCCTACTCGCTCGCCAAGTCGGTGTCCAAAAAATCGTCGTTTTCGTTAACAAGATCGATGCTCTCGAGGACGAGGAAATGTTGGAACTCGTCGAAATGGAAATGCGTGAACTTCTCTCTACGTACGGCTTCGATGGCGACGAAACTCCAATTATCATGGGATCTGCCCTGTGTGCTCTAGAGGGCCGCCGACCGGAAATTGGGGAACAGAAAATCAGTGAACTCCTGGCTGCTGTTGATACCTGGATTCCGACTCCTCAGCGGGACCTTGATAAACCTTTCCTGATGGCTGTTGAAGGTTTGTGGTGGCCTAGCCAACTACACTCAATCCTGAACCCCTGAGCTAACCTTTTATAGACGTTTTCTCCATCCCTGGGCGTGGGACTGTTGCTACTGGTCGTGTTGAACGTGGTATCCTCAAGAAGGGCGAGGAAGTTGAACTCGTCGGATATGAGGATGCCCCGATCAAGACAATCGTTACTGGCCTCGAAACCTTCAAGAAGGAACTTGACGCCGCCCAAGCGGGTGATAACTCTGGAATTTTGCTCCGTGGTGTTAAGCGTGAACAGGTTCGTCGTGGCATGGTTATCGTCAAGCCCGGCACTACAAAGGCTCACAATAAATTCCTCGCCTCGCTTTATGTCCTTACTAAGGAGGAGGGGGGACGCCACACTGGATTCCATGGCAACTACCGCCCACAGATGTTCTTAAGAACCTCTGATATCCCGGTCACCATCGACCTCCCTGAAGGATCCACCGAGGATAGCCACAAGATGATCATGCCCGGAGACAATCTTGAGGTTCAGTGTACCATCTATAAGCCTATGGCTGTTGACCCTGGTCAACGATTCAACCTCCGAGAGGGTGGCAGGTGAGTTTATGCTTTCCCTACTCAACGGCTGGGGTAAATTCTAACAATCTATGATAGAACTGTTGCCACTGGCCTTGTCACCCGAATTCTCTAGTAACAGCTTATAAAATTCTTACCCACATGGGCCCCATTTTTACCGAGGAAGGTCGAGATGGTTTTTCTTCTACGCCTACACTCCCCTTCACCATGGCTTTGCACTGTTCTTTTCTTTTCCATGGGCTGGCATAGCAATCTGTTCATATATGCCAAATTTGGTTTTATGGAAATGAAAAAAAAAAAGAGAAAAAGGGATATCGTGCGCACTACATATTATAGAAATACAGTCTATCATAGAACAGAAGTATGATTTCAAGCAATCGCCCGAGAAAACATGATAACCCCTTTAACGCCCTAGCGCCGAATGAAGTGAAGGAAAGGTTCTAATCTATTATTACTAAGGGGCGGATCAATGAACTTCCGCCATGGAAATGTATCTGTGAAACAGTCAGCAACATATATCTGCCAAAGTGATCAATTGACTCGCCCTTTATTCTCCACAACACCACGACTCCTAATAACAGCCGTGTACTTGACTACCCACTGCGGAGCCAACTTTGTGTCGGTCCCGAAGAGCCCGAACTCATCCACCACCAATTGCCTCAAGGTATCAACAGGCAAGATATCGGTGCAGTCGTTATGAGTCAACAACTCGATGTTCCTCTCCTTAGCGTAGAGTATCAAGGGCTTAGGCACGACGCAGCAATCCCTGACATTAATCTGGTCGACCGAAGGCTTAACATTCGTGTGTGGAAGCAACTGAGACAGCCTAGTGGCTCCAAACTCCGCCAATCCGATCTTAGATACCTTCTTTGCGGAATGCAGACCCTCAAGAGTACGGTATGTGCGGACCCATTCGTTGACATCTTCCTCCGAGGATATGTCTTCGTCTTCGGCGTCGAAGGAGATGTTGGGGAAGGAGACAATCAAGAGGTCGATGGAGGATATTCCGAGCTCCTTGCACACTAGATGTACGGCCTCTTTGGTGTGCGTGCAGCGAGAAGAGGGCGGGATTCCCGGGAGGTAGAACAGTTTTACTTATGAATGGTCAGCAATTGAGTATTTTATTTATTTAGCCTGTGCAGCAGGCCCCGGCGAGGGCTTAAGTTACCAGTCACGTCGTATTCTTCTCGCTCTTCGGAAAGCCCGTGTGGCTCACCACCCTCCATAGGAACGTACAGGACTCTATCCGATCCTAATTTTGTCCATTCTTCAGGCGCCAGCCTTGCTGCCAGTTTACTTGTCACTGCGGTGGTCGGGCTCGCCCCAAGCGGGAGTGTGGAGGAGGAGGCCGCTCTGAAGTTTTCGCGCAAAGAGTTAACCAACTCCGTGTTTGACTTTTCGAGAGTTGGTTTGCGGATAACTCCTGCGCCAGCGGTCATGACATTTCCGGTTGAGAGAATACATCTTGAAGCCATTATTTTGCCGGGGTTCTCTTTTTTCTCCTCTTTGGCTCTAGTGACAGTGGGGTACCAATGGCGAGGTGAAATATGACGAGATGAAATGAGAGTAAGGAGCCGAGGGAGAAGGAAGCAAAGTATGCCAAGGAAAGTTTGGAGAGAAGGAGAGAGAGGAGGAGGAGAGAATACGAATAAATAGGGAGGGAAAGGAGAAGGGTTTCCTAGCATTGATCTGACTAGAAAAACATTGCTTACAAACAGGTATTATAGAATCTAATACGAGGCCGGAGTTTACAATGTCGACGGCCTGCGAAGACTAATCTTTAATTTTATTGTTGCACAAGAAGAACCCGAGGGGACTTTTTTTTAAATAAAAAAAAAGAAAATAGGAAAAAAAAGAACCCGACGCCACCTGCGTATGCACGAATAAGCCGCATCACACCTCTCACCTTACTTGCCGAATGACAACCATTCTGCCACAGCTCCTTTTCTCTCCGACGCCCCACCTTAATTCTCTCTATCAGTGAATTTTTCCGACTCCTTGCTTCTCTTCCATTCCCTCCAGATAGAGGTGTTTTGCTTTTACTAAATTCTTTCTTTCTTTCTAATGGCCATCAGGTATGTTGGTTGGGGTTCCCAGGAGCCCCGCTGGATGCTTTCCGGTTACTGATAGTCTACACCCCCGTATAGATATCTCGTACTCCTCTCTCGCCAGGGGAAAGTGGTACGTTAAGCCAGGCACCCATCTTGCAGAGAGCAAACGCAAGACTGACTCTCGGGGATGTCCTCCAGCGCTTAGCAAAGTGGTTCACAACTCTATCCCCCAAGGAAAAGGCCAAAATAGTCAAGGATGTCACTGCCTTGGTTCTCGCCCGGAGGACTAGGATGTGCAATTTTCTCGAATACAAAGGTCTCCACCCCTCACATCTATCTATCTATCCAACCGAAAAGAGGGGGAGGGGATGGGTAGTTAATCATTCCCGGTTTACAGATTCCAAAGTGGTCTACCGCCGCTATGCGTCCCTCTTCTTCATTGCCGGAATCGACTCAGGGGACAATGAGCTTATAACTCTTGAGATCGTCCATCGCTACGTCGAGCAGATGGATAAGTACTATGGGAATGTTTGCGAGCTAGATATTATCTTCAATTTCCAGAAAGCCTACTTCATTCTGGACGAACTTCTCATCGCCGGTGAACTGCAGGAGAGCTCAAAGAAGAATGTACTGAGATGTATCTCTCAAGAAGACGCTCTTGAAGACATGGAAGTGAGTCCCAAACTACCCTCTCCTTCTCAAACCCCTACTCTTTCTCTCTCGCCGTCGTTGGGTGCCCCCTACATTTCTGCTCGTTCCTTGTTTTTGATGAGTTTTATCGCGTCTGAAATAGTTGTCGTAAACCAAACTAGCTCATCCATGATTTACTTCTCGGCCAGGGCTTATGTTGATGGTTTGTTTTCTTTTTTAATTTTTTTGTGAAGCGTAGCTTGGCAGTGGTTACTTTGGTCGGTTTATGGGATGATATCTATGATGCATGAGAGTAAAAAGATGAATGGGAACGAAAAGAGAAGCGAAGGGAGAGTGTGATGGGGGCCCATATACTAGGCTAAGAATTAATGGCTGAGGGGGACGGTACTTTCTTTCTTACTTCCATGTAATTATTTATTGGAGTTTGGGAGATGGGCTTCTTGGAAATGACACCCCGTAGGGTGCATATCCGGAGGGTTCACAAGTAATACATACAATGAAAATTTCCTCGTGAGAAGTGAACGGTTCTACGGATATGGTAGCCTAACTGCAAGAAACCCGACATCTAATCATTCTAATCGAGTACATATATCCTTTCAGCTCCCGAGATTAGGCATCACAAGCTCGTACAGGCACATCCCGCAGTATGACTCCCCAAAATTTTAAGACACCTTGCCCAAGAAACCCTAACCCCCCCTCTTCACACTTAGACCTTAGAGCAGCTTGCATCAACACAGTATTCATACTATCATATCCTGTATCGCACAGCACGGTACCAGTACTCGAGCACCGATACAAGCTATCACTATTGATTCAACATTAAGGGCCTATTTGGCATGCCGTGATTTGAGATAGCCGTGATCTGAAATTATGATTTGAAATCTGCTAAACATAAACTGCAATTTTCAATTTTCCAAGTCACAATTTGGAACTAATGCTATCTATTATCAGAAGCCCCTCAAGACTCGCTACAGTACTCGTATAGTAGCATTTACTACGGTAATAAAATAACTTAAGGGCACAAAACAAAAAATATTACCGCTATCCCTAAATATTCACACACATAATATTATGATACCATGTATATTTCAAATCATGATTTGGAATAGCAAACAGTTCAAATCACGGTGTGTCAAACAAGCCCCTTAGAAGAAGTTAACCAAATCAAGCTCTCACGTCCCCTAACCTAACGTTACACGTATAATACGATCGACAGGGGACCCCTTTCCCCCCACCCAAGACAAGACTTTGAGAACTTTAATTTGTTCGACATATAGTAAGCTTGGGCGACTTCACCTCAAGCATCGCGTCCCTTCATGTTATGGAAACCGTAAAGTTTTTGATTAGATGTAGAGGTTATGATAACGGGAACCTCATCATTTTTATTTTATGATATTATACCTGTTCAGTAAAAAATAAAAAAGACAGAAAGACAAAAAGATACTGTCGTGTAAAAGGTGCAGTCTATGATAGATAAGAGGGGGAAGATATAATACTATTAAACAATATCAAAATATTAACAATAAGTTAAGAATATAATACTCCCAAATAAACACAAAACGATGGATGAATAATAAATATGTAAAAAATTGCCCCGCGGATTCAAAAAAAACAGAAAACGGCATTACTGCGGCAAAAGAAAAAAGAGAAGAAAAAAAACTTTATAATAGGACAAACTCTACTTTAATTCACTGCTCACTCCCTCACTCCCTTCCCTCGCAGGCATCAGCGTTCAGTACTACGCACCAATAATCACAGCCACGACACAGCACAGTCGGTAGGCACGTAGGACGGTAATAATAGTACAATACGGTACGTACGAGACATAAACTCATATCTGCATCACTCGAACTATGAAAGTTGAAGACATAGGAAAATGGAGTGAATGTCTGAAAAGGAAGAGGGAAACGCCTGTAATGGTATGGGAGGGAATGAATGTGGGTGAGTAGTGAAAAAAGGAAACTCTTGGTTTCTGAGGAAAAAAAACAGAATGAGAGGGGGAATAAAAAGAAAGTAGGATGCAACACCGTCCAATGCAAAACAGGCCTGTGGGTGAGAACTAGAAGAAAATGAAGTGAAGAAATGAGAACCAGAATGAGCCCAGGTATCAAGTAGAAAAAAGAGAGAAGAAAGGAAACTACTTATGACAATAATCGCTTTGGAAAGAAAAAGAAAAAGAAAGAGGAAAATGGACAATGGGGCACGAATTAATGAACAAGAAAGCGAAAAAAAGATATATAAACAATTAAAGAGGAATAGTGGGAATTGGCAAGAGGAACAAACAAGCAACAAAAGCACGAGCGCTGTACAACTTCTCAACGTCAGGCTTTTTGCAGAAAAGAGCTCTGCCTCTGCAACCTGCAATCAGGCACATACATACAAGCACAAACGCCAAAGAGTAAAAAGTAAAGCAGCCCCACCAATTCCGTCCTTTTTATAATAGTGATACCCGGGAGAACCCAAACCGACCAACCAACCGACCAACCGACCAACCGACCGACCAACCGACCGACCAACCACCGAGGGAACCAAGTTACGAAGCAATGAGAAAAAAAGCCCAGCCTACCCAATACTGAAAAGAAACATGTTTTTTTATAACTGGATGTAATATGCAATTATCCCAAGCTATATCTGCCCCGACCAATAACACTGGTCTCGATGCTCTTCTGTTGTTGTTCCGTGGGCGCCATATTTCTCAGCTGCTTCTCCGCCCACTCCGCTCGATTCTTCCAGATTTTGGTCTCCTCCTGGGCTTCACGCAACATCTGGTTTAGAGCACCCGCGCCCGCCCTGTTGTGTAGGATGTCCAGTTCTTTCCGGGCGGCGTTAACTTCCTCGGTCTTGACTTCTACGAGTCTTTGCAGTCGCCTGATCTCGGCGTAAAGTGTGGAATTGTTCCGTGGTCCCTTCTTCCCTGGGGAGGGAGAATCTGCACTTCTCCAGAAGCTTCGGTCCTCGACGTCGCTTTCGGTAGACGCTCGAGGTCGTCGATTGGGCGTGGCGGGCTGCAACGGAGCATTTTGGATTCGGACGGGGGATTCGGGGAGTGCTGGTACGGTGGAACGGATTGGTAAGTTCTGCGCAGGGATCTTCGAGGCAAGTTTGACATCAACCTTCGAGTTTGGTCGTGTCAGAGTCAGAGTAGGGCTAGCAGGGGGAGGCTCGATCAAGGGTTTGTCTTCAAAGATCGAAAAGGCTGGCACTACCTTAGGCTTCGTCTTATTCTTGATATTCAAAGGCTTAGGAGTTGTGTCATCTAGACTGAACTCAGAAGGGTCGAACAACCTGCTAGTCTTAGGCGTGAAAGACAGCTCCGGAATTTCGGCGCCCAACTTAGGAGCACTAGATCTCGGCTCCGATGGTTTCCAGTCCTCATTCGTTGGCTTTACTGGCCTTAGTTCCTCGGGGGACTCCAATGAGACCTCCCTGACTACTGGTTCGCCCGAAAGGAATGCTAGTCGGAATCTGGTGGCAGCTTGTGCTGCAATCTCGAGTCCAGGAGAGGAAGCTCTTGAGCTCTCACGTGAAGGATGGTAAGAGGCTATCTCCTCATTATCCTCCGCTTGTATAGTAGTAGAACTTGATCTTGTGATTGTTGCTGGCATGGTATATCTATGAGTCCCTTTCTTGTTCCTGATTGGTGTATCAGGAGCGATAATTCTCCAATTCGGCGATGATTCCAGCGATTGAGGCGACACTTCAGGTACAGGGCTCATGTTCTTGGGGGCAATGGGAGTGCTGAAAACATCATCACCTTTCTCTAGAGAGCTGTGTGCTGAAAACCGCATCAGATCGTCGACAGGAGATTTGCTGGGAGGTGGTGCTTGGGGTGGCGCCTGAGCTGGCGTCTGAGAGCTATGTTGGCGCATTGATCCAAATTCGAATGGTATCCTGCCACGCTTCGGCGCCTTTCCTTTCTTACGTAGGGACGACGTCCCGAACCCACGGAAAGACGATATGCTCGAGTTTTTCTCCTGGCTTTTGGAATGGGTGTCTGCGCCAGCCGGCGAGGCAGCCTCGGCGGCGGCGGCCTCAGGGCCGGTCGCTGGCAGATCGTACGACCTGGCGGTGATACCTAAAGCATCAATCTTCTTCAATTGATAACAGATATCTTCCCAACTGCTGATTAGCATCTCACAGACCAAAGCAGCACGCTTCGCCTTTCCCGTCTGCATCTTCGTGTGGGCGCCACCGTGCCTGCCCGTATATTTGCTGAGCTTTGGAGTTGCGTTTGTTGTTGGCACGGGCTTTGGATGAAGCAATCCGCCCTTATCTTCGCTCTCTGGTACAAGGATCTGGTCGGACTTATCACCTAGTAGAAGGGGCCCAAATATTATGCTCAAGGCATCCTCCTTCATGGGCGTGAGTGTCTCATGTGGATCCCTGAGCCTAGGTTCCATCTCGAAGTCGGACGCAAGGCTCACAGCACGCAGCAGCCCAAAAACAGCACAGATCAGCGAGATCCGGGAATGAAGATTGATGGACGCCAAGGCCAACGCAATCATTCGAGGCTTGACCTTGCTTAAAATATGGTCTCCAAGTGAGGGGTCAGGAGAAACAAAGGAGTGAATATTGTACAATGCTTGAAAAACGGCAGGAGAGCCAAGAAGTCCACCAGGGATGCAATAGAGTAGCTTCTTGAGAAGATGAGTGACATCATGGACATTGTACCGAATATGGCTTGGGAGCTTGGCCAGTGATATTGTTTGAACAACCGGTTCATTATTATTCTCCTCGAACTGTTTCTGGTAGTAGTCGTACAATGCATATATTGTAGTGGGGTTTCCAGGTACTTTAAACAAACCTGGTGTCTTGAGTCCTGTGGTGTTTACGCGTTAACAAAGGTTACAGCTTCACTGGCCAGAAGAGCCTACCGTAGTTTAGAATGAAGGCAGTAGCAGCGTGCATGCAGGTCGGTATTAGAATGTCCCCAGGGGCTAGTTCTGGTGGTAGGACAAATGGTGTGACTCCGCCCAGTCGGACGAAATCCTCTAAGTGCATCCCCTTCAGGGTATCCTTTTTCCCTCGCCCTATTGCTGCAAGCTCACTCCCTCTCCTACGGCCAAGAGACAGCTTCATGCTACCGTAGTGCTTAGAGACATCAAGATTAGCAGATGTCCGACGCATCAGTTTATTCCACAACTTATTTCCGGTCGGCGGGGGACCATTAGCCTCCTCGGGGGTTCTATCCTGCGAGGTGCTAGAAACAGATACGGTCCCGGGCTCCTCTACATTGGGTTCTGGGAAGGGTTGGATTCCATGTTTTCTGGCTAGCTTGTCGAATTGTTTCGTGAAGATATCGGTGTTCCGCTCCGTGACCGTTCCACGAATAGACTCTGCGAACAAACGATGGCTCATTCCACTCCATGCTGAGCTGACGGTCTGGCTTCTCGATATTGTGTTTGTCGAAGCGTAATACGATGAGTTGACAGTGCCTCTCCCAATTGTTTGCTCTCCATCAGCATTTAAGGGGAACGGGCCAGTCGTCCTCACTGATCGATGTTGTGTCCGGACTGAAGCCTTGCGGTTATTGAGAGGCGAATCACCTCCAAGAAGTTGAGATGCAATCCCCAGATCAAACGGATCATCTTGGAGCTCCTTCAAAACACTAGAATTTCGAGAGATCGACGCAGGAAGGGTATCATTCCCCGAAACCTCCTTCGACGCCGAGGGCTCGTAGCCACTGCCAGAGAAGGCAGCGAGTGACGGCCGAGAACGGGAGGACCTGTTCCATCGAGCCAGCCTGGAAGTATCTTGCATATTTTTTTTCTTTGTTCACGCGCGATGTAAGGGACCTATCGAGGAACGCTATTAGCTTGTGCAGCAGGTCTAAGATGGGGAAGTTGTTTGCATACTTGGCTTTCCTTGACAGTGCATATAACAAAGCCCGTTATCCACAAAGATTCTCAGTGCCAGACTCGGAAGGGGTTCAGTGGAAAGTACACGAAAGACAAACGAGCAGACAGGAATTGAGAACAAAAAGAAAAGACACCTAAATCTCAGCCACCAGAGCGAATTACACTGATGTTTGCTCGAGATGGTGGAAAAAAGAAGAGAAGGAGGTGAAAATTTGCACCAGACATCAGGGTTGGCAGACACTAGATTTATTGAAGCCATGGGTGGGCGCGTGGGACACGGGAAAGCAACACTCGTCAAAACAAACAAGATGCACATAGCAACCAAATGTGCGGGGGACTGTGCAGCTCATATTTGCCCCACCTAGGCTAACTAAGCTGCATTTTCCTGCCAAAAAAGCTTCCCAATCAAATATGAGCGTTCATAAGCATCCCGGCTGGGGGATCCCTGCACTGCAATTCCCTCTACTGGTAATTTACCGGTATGTCTGAAACGTTATGATAATAATACAGGATCCTGGCAGCTAGGGAGGTTATGTTTCTTGGCGATAATTCATTTATTGGATCACTGACGTGTCGGTAGATGATAAATAAAAACATTCGAAAGAAAAAAAAGTCAATATCAACAATCACCCATTCCACTATATATCACTCATCATCTGGCAACCCCATCTACCATGTTATCAGTCCTTCCGACCGACGCACGACAAGTTTCCACTCCCTGTGCTGCTAAGCATAGTCCTCGGTATACCATCTACTAAATCTTTTCGTTCTGCTCTTTGTACATTTGAGAAGGGTTTCGTGCTTCCAGGCCAGGAATGGCGGGAGGAAGAATCCTATGAGAGCATGCTTCCAACAACTGTGGAAAAACGCAATACAACAGGAATACACACGGACGCAAAATACGAACACGTACATGAGTGGAACAAAGGAAAGGCATTGGACGAAATGGCCACTATCCCGTGGAATCTCAACACTAAAAAACTGAAAAGGCTAAATGATCGCAAAGAAACGGAGAGGTGTAAAGCGGATAGGTATTAGAGCAAGGAAACTCGAAGGAAAAGTAGCGGGGAAAGAGAAAGGTAAGGTACAAATTACAACTACCCCGAGTGCTCCCGACCAGAACATGATAAAGCTACTAAAAACAAATAAAAAATTAAAAAAAAATGAATAGCCATTCCCATTGAAACCCCGTATGCTTGTGAGTAAAATGATACTTCAAACCCCGAACAGGGCTCAAAGTCTTTCTTTTTGTGTGGCAATTTAGCACCCATCTTGTGAATCTCCAACGCTTGACCCGGAAAACACCATATTGCAAAAATAAAGAAAACTCGTGACCCATAACCTGCTTAGCACGACTTAGTGATACAGACGTATTGACATCTGGAGAATAAGCATGCAGACGCAAAGAGAATCGATGTCAATATCCCAACGAACGCCCAGCGAAAACCCAATCAAACGACGAACCCAGCAGGACTGAGGTCCGCCTGATATCCCCCATTTACTGGACCTTCCCGAAAGTACCATTCCCCCCACTCAACAAATCCGCAGAACGCCGAGCCAATGCAACAACCTCCCCTTCTCCATCATCCCCTTCGTCATCAGAGTCGATATTCTTATCCGCAATATTTCTTATCATTGTAACGATCTCAGTCGATTGGCCGATAAGATTCTTTAACCGGGTATCATCGGCTTCCAAGAGTTGGAGTAAGGTCCAAATAGCGATGTGCTGGAACGTTGGGTCTCCACTAGCAAGGAATCTCTTCAAGTAGCCGTGGATACCCCCTTCTGGTTCGAACCAGTCCTGCACAAACATCGAATAATCACCAACTAGAAAAGAATGTCAGCAACGTTTTTACAGGATTTCCAACTGAATGCTTGCATTACCCTTCGAAGAGAGATTTCCCAAGGCGGCCGCACTATTCCCTTGAACCTCAATGCTTTCTGATGCTGTGAGGGGGATTAGTACATCGAATACGCCTAGATTGAGCAGATGGGACTTGAGGTCGTCGCTCAAGGCTAACACGGCGATCGCCGCTGTCATTTCTGATTGGACGCTCAAGGGAACATCCAGAACTAATTGTTTGCATTTTTGTACTGCCCCCGCTTCTAACACCAACTCCTTGTTTTTGTCAGAACTAGCAGCTAAATTTCGTAAAGTCGATATCGCGTGACACTGAATCTCCTCATTTTCCGTTGACCCAAGTAAATCCACCAACGGCCTAAGGAATCCCGCCTCGATAATTGGGGACTCGTTGAGCGGATGTATCGATATATTCCGGATACAGGCAACAGCTGAAAGAATGAGGGGAAGGAACGAGGACTGGAGGAGACGGAGAAGGGGCGGAAGACCCTTGGCGCGAACGATATCAAGTTGATATTTTTCGTCAGACGCTAAATTTCGAAGCGCCAATGCAGCCTGACACTGTACTTTTGGGCTCGATGAATCCATCAAGTGAACCAGGGAGAAGACCAGTTTAGGTTCATTTGATGCCAATTTTTTCCGATTAGCCTGGTCAACAGCAATATTACTGAGAGCCGTTGTGCAGTAGTATTGAACATCTACATCCCCTGAAGACAGCAGGGATACCAAGACAGGAATAGCACCCGCGTTGACCAGTTGCTGCCGATTATCGTCTGGATTGCTCTTAGCAAGGATGATTCTACGGCAGATTGGAATGTCAGACCAACATACCTGAATGTGTCATGTTCAACAAAGCTCCTGTTGCATTCCGTTGTACCCGCATATCTTTGGACTTAGCAAGTCTTGTCAATGGCCCCAGAGCACCTGACCTAGCAATTTTGGCTTTGTTATCCTCATGAGTGGCGAGATTTGTGATGCATCCCACAGCGTTACATTGAACCTCGACATTCGGTGACATCATCTGTCGTATCAATGGCGCAAGTCCACCGAGTAGGACTATTGCAACTTTGTTTTCAGCTACCTCAGGGTTAGTACTCTATAATAGGTCAAGGTTCTAGCTAAAGGATACAGACTGTTGACTGCGAGGTTTCCCAAGGCAGCGCTCGCCGCGCGTTGCACCTCGATATCTGAACTCTGAAGAAGGAAAAGTATTGGCTCAAGTGTATCACGATCTACCTCCCGAACATCTAACACGGGCCTAGTCAGCAACATGAACGAACAAGCAAGCCTACTTGTGGATGTAAGGTTCCTACCTCTCTCTGTAATTTCTGCGAACGTTAAACTAGCACTACGTTGAAGATCGACATTATCCGAATACACGAGCGTGCTCAATGCCCGAAGAGGTTCCCCAGTAAAAAAGTCAACCTCGGCACGCTAAATCCAACGTTAGAATCTACCAAGAAAAAAAGGTCGAGCATGAGTGGATGCGCAAGGGGTTGAGAAAGCCCACATTTTCGAGGTATTGCAGGAGATCCGAGACTGCTTCTCTCTCGCTCTCCTGGAGCACTGGCTCGTATAGACCATCCCGAGCGCGGCCTATCTCACGTTAGATCAAAAACACGTACTCGCATAAAAAAATCGGCGCCGGGCAGATATCAGGGGGGATACCTCTGCAGCAGGTGGAGCATGAGGAGCCGCAGTTCCCCATAGTGAGGCTATTCTTAACTTGACGATGAAGTTGGTGTTTTTTGGATGGGGTGAGTGCACGTCTAGAGAGTAAGGAGGGAGGCCGAAGAGTCACACACAGGACGATAAAAAATGTGCAGCTGCTGACGGAAGTAATCGGAAATGATGATTCTGAGAGCGGAGAGCAACGGGCGGAGGAGGATTCTAGAGTCGGGGGAGGGGGGGTGTCACGGAGGGGAGAACAGCTCCTTTCGTTTCGTGGTTGATGAGAAGGGAACGAGAGAAACCCGTCGCACGTAGCAACCGAGCAGCCGCGCGCCACGTCCAGTTGGTCAGGCAACAATAGCAATGTATGATACTCTTATATGAGTATGTGACAGAAGGAACAAAGGCTTTATTGGAAATACCAGTAGACGTTAAGGTTTCGGTCCAGGCAATCAGAGCGGTATGATACTTGTACGATAAAAATTTTCCTTATGAGGGAGGGGACTCCTCCCTCTAACGCTTGAAGTTGGTCCGTTACAAGGCTTCCCGCTACGCTTTGAAGCTTTTCAGAACGTGGCGCGACTCGCAAGGCATTTCTTTTGCCGGCAACAGCGATGGGGTGCCAAGTGCCTAGGTTATGTTTCCAAACAGGTCACCATACTCGAGTACAAGTACCCGTAATTGGTAGTTTTACATCGCATTATTTGTGGGAATGCCGTGCCTGTAAAATCTCGTACTTGTATAATCCACTACGGTATCAGATGATCAGCGGGAATTGTGATGTCGACCCGTGATAGGTTTAGCCCGACAGGTTACCAGAATTGCGAATACCAGTTAATGAGATCCAACACATTCAGCATACTCAGGCTTTACCCTGTGAGGAAGACACTAATCTCTCTTGGGGGTTCTTCTCTCTAAATACGGAGATTAGAGGCCTGGCGGAGATAGTGGTTTGTGCGAGATTTTATGGTGCTCTCCCGTGCCGGCAGTCCGCCCAACATCTAGGCATGCGGAGGAGGGGAAAGGCACTGCGAGCAAGCCTTCTCACAGATGGGATGGCGGAGGGTGTCATCCTTTACCCAGCCACCAATACTTGACTTTGCGCTGCCTGCCGCAAGTGACCTCATTGTGTTTATCCGCTCCTCCTCGGATTTACGGGGCAAAAACAAAAAGGAAGACTACCGGTATCGTACTCGAGTACTGTAGGAACTGAACCTCACCCTAGGACTTTGGAGTTGTCGCTCCTAGTATGATACGGTAAGGTCTATTGTATTTTTATTTTTACTTGTCTAAGTGGAGGGCTGAAGATCAGTTTCTTTCCAGGTCATTCCCCCCCCCCTTTATCCGAAGAGGGGAATTCTGGACCTCTTATCGTGAGGCTCAATTATTTCAGTTCTTAAGGTATCATAATAATATTATGCTCTCAACCCAAGAAATCAGAAAAAATATTGCGGAAAAATATCAAATATTTTCTGTGTGTGGCATAGCAAAACACTGTTGGGTACAATACATATCACGACGGCTGCGCCGAATGAAGGTAGGGCTCTCTTTTTTCCCTCTCTCTCTCTCACCCTCGCTCTGAGAGCTTGTATTGGCCCGCATTCTACACACTCCAGGCATACTATCGCTTTGCAGTGAGTGCAGGATATATGCGCAAGTGCTCCTCGATTAAGAAAAAGCCATAGTCGCACAGGACACAAAATCAGCTGCGCGGCCCGCCCTTCCTTACCTTTGCTATTACGAGCGGAGAAGCAATAATGAATGATACGGCAACATTACGGTAATCGAGTAGCAGCAGGTCTAACGTTATCAGACAGGTTATATTCACGAAGGCATAGTCTAGTAAGCTCAGGATAGCTGCAGCACACCCTCACCTGTTGGCAACTCTCCATCGTTTACTGGTAGGGTATATCACATACCGTACTGTACCGGTACTACGGCATGATACCAGTATCGCACCATCAAATTGGCTGTGTCCTTTACTCATTTAACTCATAGTATCAAGCTATAATCTATCATTCCCAACCTTGCGAGGCTGACGACACACTGTATGGACTTAGTAATACCTGCCAGGAATCGGCGCATTGAGAATTTCAGCCTACAAGCAAACAGGCTTCGAGTCACCGAGAGACACCCCTCCTTATTTTATATTGCGCTCATACCCCGCCATGATCTGAGAACTTCATCACCCATCACCACCACCACAGTTTCTTGTTTTTGCTGTTCGCATTCACATCCAAAACCTTAAAAACATTACTCCAGCCTTTACACCGCCTTCACATTCCGCTCCAAATCAAGCAGCTATTACGCAGTGAGTAATTATGGGTGTAAGTTGCCCTCTCACCCCTCTCTAGCAATGCCCGTGCGGCCGAGTTGAACCCGGACACCCAAGGTGGCAATTCCCATCCAGAGTGTCCGCCTTTTAGCCCGGCCGCGCGAGTCCATAAAAATGGGCCCGCCACCCCTTCCTTCCTTCCTTCCTTCCTTCATCCATCCCAACATTTCCCCATAAGCACCCCACTATCGGCCAAGATCCTTTCGTTCACCAGAACTCCATTAGCCCAATTTCTTTACTAAGACTTCTCAAGACTCATGGCTTACAATTACCGTTATGACTACAACCAGCTCGCAAGCAAAATGGCAGCCGCTCAAACACCGGGTGCCCCACCTCCCGGTGGCGCCCCCCCACAACAACCGTATGGTCAGCCACCGGGACAATATCCCGGATATCCCCCAGCTGGTGCTCCCCCTCCAGGCCCAGCTTATTCTCAACAACAGTATCAACCTTATGTAACTTCGCCCTCTTGTATTTGTTTCTCTCTCATTCTCCTACTTACTACCTTTACCACTTCAGCAGCAGCAAGGATATCCACCCCAAGGTCAACCACCGCATGGACAACCTCCCTATGGCCAGGCTCCTCATGGCGGTGCTCCTCCATATGGACAAAGTCCAGCACCAGGTTACGGAGCTCCACCTTCAGGCCCTCCTCCAGATGCCAATATCCTTTTGAGCATTCTCAGGGAAGCAGTAAAGGAGAAAGGCCTCGAGCACATGTATCCGGAAAACAGGCTCGTCGGCATTGCAAACGACATGGCTAAGAAGGACCCCGTCAACATCTTATGTAATCATTGGAAGTTGCCAAAAGAGATTGGGTTCGACTTTGTCAAGCTTGCGTTGTTCGATGTCGTCTTTTTGTTGGATGACAGTGGTTCCATGCGCTTTGGTGAGGGTCTCATTGACGAGCTAAAGTTCATTCTCTCCAACGTCGCCTTTGCTACAGGGCTTTTTGACCAGGATGGGTTTTCCGTACGATACATGAATTCCAACATACAAGGGGACAATATCAAGACCGAACAGCAGGCGATTGCTCTTGTAGACCAAGTGAGATTTGAGGACGTAACACCATTGGCTACCTCGCTGAAGAACAAAATCCTGGATCCGTTCGTCTACGGGCCTGAGCAACGGGGTGGTTTAAAGAAGCCTGTCCTCGTTATCATTATCACTGACGGCAGGGTAAATTCCATCACTAAGGACTGACTAACTAAGTGCAAAACCACGGCTAACACTGTGGCAGCCCACCGACAACGTTCATGGAGAATTTCAACAACACATTCAGTCGGTTTCTTCTCATTTCCGTGGAAAAGGAGGTGAGAAGGCCATCTCCCCCTCACCCTCGTATCTCTAAGTTAGCTAACAGCCATCTCTTCTAAAGTTGTATCGTTCCAAATTGCCCAAGTTGGGAACGACAAAGGGGCCCAACAGTTCCTCTCAGAATTAGATAATGATAAGGTCATTGGAGGGCTCATCGATTGCACATCCAGTCAGTAATTAAATATAGCTCCTCAGCATACAATTGCTAATGATGACAGATTTCGAGCTTGAATCTATGGAATTTAGGAAGAAAGGTGTCGAGTTGACAAAACACCTCTGGTATACTAAGTTGCTCCTCGGGAGCATTGATAGGAGTGTAAGCACCCTGCTATAAGAAAAAAAATCGATCCATCATATTAACCCAACAACTAGTATGACAGCAAAGACGAAGATAAGAAAGTAGCCAGTCCCCCCGGAGTCTCTGGACCAGCGGGTTATCCACCTCCCGGAGGTGCCCAGCCATACGGCCAACCCCCGGGAGCATATGGCCAACCTCCAGCAGGAAAGCCGGGACAGTACCCGCCGCAACAGCCCTATGGTGCACCTCAGCCTTACGGAGGAGGCTATCAGCAACCACAAGGACTGCAATCTGGTTATGGAGCACCTCACGGTACCCCTTCACCCTCACACGGCTCAACACCTGCATATGGTCAAGCGCCATATGGCCAGCAGCCCAGCTATCCACCTCAGGGCCAACAAGGATATCCACCTCAGGGTGGATATGGAGGACCAGCGCCGCCGGCACAATACAACCCTAACGCCGCATATGGAGCCCCTCATAAGAAATGAGGGAATGCGCTTCCCCCTCACACTCGCTAGTTTTTTTGCGGAGTACCTCCTTTCTCTTATTTGCGGTTTTCAGTTTCCAGTTCTCAGTCCCTTGAAAAATTCTAGGTTTGGACATTACAAAGTCCAAGATACTGTGCCATAGGTGCTTTGAGGAGGAGACGCGTCATTCTGCTAGTCTAGTTATGCCATGTTTAGCTATCAAATCAGTTTACTAAGGCCCCCCAAGCTACTGCGATTTTACCCCTTGTAGCTAAGAAAACAACCCTCAGGGGGGAAGAGAAGCCTTTCTCAATATTTCCTGCTACCATACGTATCACAAAACCCGATTCGACTACCATAAACAAACCACTCCAAATAAGATAAACCCCGTAGACCTCTTAACTTAGCCAACCAAACCCACAGTCACACAAAACCAACCTAGTAGCCACGGTAGGGGATTGGTGCCAAAAAAGCTTAAGTACGGGAAATTGACAAATCTGCTGTACTACTAAGCTAGAATGCTATACTGTATGATACTTTATATTGCACGATAGAGTGCTGCACCTCTCGATCTTAGTCGTAAGGCTTGCACCGTATATCGTACACTCCCTTGGACCCGGTCCTACGTATCACTTACATAAGCCTGTATACGGTACAGCACTACAGCGGATGAATGGCCAAGCGAGTGGAGTGGGGTGGGGAAAGCGGAAGACGTGATAGTGCTTCGAGTGATGGTGGATGATTTGCGCGAAGCGGATCTCTGTAAGATATGGTACAGTATTATATATTACAGTGCAAGCGGTTCCGTATTTCAACGTTGTGAATTTATCCTTATCCTGGTTTTGCTTCGTCCGGCGTCTAGCGGCAGCTGTGTAGTATTCTAGTGAATGAGTGAGTGAGTGGCGGGATGAAGTTGGGGTGGGGTCTGGTTGAAGATGGCTATGGTGGTGGCTGGGTCTTGTTGGTTGTTGGGGCGCTGTTGGGCTTGCAGTAGGGTACTGTACCCATATGTTGATAACTTGTGTGTATGTATCATACGGGGTAGATACCTTCAATGATTATAAAATCCCTCGCTCGCTGTTTGAAACTTTATCCCTTAGACGGTCAGCGGCTAACGAACCCAAATGACAACACGAGCACCCGAGATCAACCTCAACAATTAAAATTTGAAAAAGACAGTGAAAAAGACACAGGAATAAAAGAAAAGCCTTATTTAGAATGAAAAGTAGTAAAAGAATCTCTCCCACTGGACACATAGAAGGGGTCATTGTGGCTACCGCACTTCCACCTGGAGAATATTAAGGGTCCCATATGGGACCCTTGACCGTTTAGGGGATACCATA
>Ga0307507_10004531_pt1 | contig 24417 bp, 32 predicted proteins | sample 7_EM_MG_FD_207223 | JGI IMG/M metagenome (GOLD analysis project Ga0307507, IMG submission 207223) | Populus trichocarpa ectomycorrhiza microbial communities from riparian zone in the Pacific Northwest, United States - 7_EM | ecosystem: Host-associated > Plants > Roots > Unclassified | place...
TGGTGTTTTCTCTAGGCTTTTATACATACCAGACAGTCATCTGGAGATCTATCCTTACTGTCGGTTCTGTTGTCTTGCCCTTCGGTTGTTATCCGATCTCGTTTGGTAACCGCGTACCCCTTGATGAGATGTATCACTTCCCCTTGGTTTCTAGCAAGAAAGCGAACGTTTCTGAGGACTTTTGAGGTCACCGCACCTCATTTGATCGTAATGTTTTCTTGTTTAACGCTCAAATAGGCGTCTATTTCTCAATTTCTCTGGTCCTTATTTCTGCTTAACGTTTATTTATTACTTCCGCAAGTTTCCCCACCAACACGGCTGGGTGTCTTGTCTTTAGAACAATAGTAAACGCTCTCTCAATGCTTTACCACTCAGTTTAATTCTAATGCGATCAATGACGGGATGCGCACAACATCAAGCGCTACCGGTTTTGGTCGTCACTGAGTTCTCATTTCTGTACTCTGTACTGTTGGTGTAGCCTTCTTTAGTTCTAATATTTACACTTGGAAGTTAAAGCAAATTCATATCGCCTTTGGTTCTCACTTCACACGCGTAACTCAGTCTTAATCCAATTCTTCAGCGTCTGCGCATTCCTACACATCATTTTGCTGACTTGTTTCGAACGGCTTTTCATTCTTCAGGTTGTCATATCAGCTCAGTGAGGTCGGATGGTCTCTATCTGGGCTCCTTCTTCTTATCTGGGCGTCTAGAACCACTATTTCGTTGCCGAGTACCATTTCCCTGTACTCCCTTGCTTCCACTTAGTGTCTCTCTTATTCTAATACATATTCCGCAAAGTCACAACCACAGATCCACAGGATCACACGATATTTTACGTCTCTGTGCCGTTTTGCATGTTTTGCATGTCTTATTTGGTCTGTGATGCGTTGCTGTCTTGGTGATTGATGCGTCTGATGCGATGACCAAATTTGGTAACAACATGTTCGCGCACGTCCTACACCCTCAGTTCTGGTCAGAAAAGGTTCGCTTTTGCCTTTATTTGTTTCTTTTAGACTGCAAGACCCCTGCTAGGTACTTTTTGTCCGCAAGAGCGCTTTTACTTTTCAGTAATTTAGACTTTTGCACACTTTCTGTATAGTTTAGTAAAAGTAGACACTCGTTTAAGCTGTCTGACCTTATCTGAACTGTCTAAATAATGTCTGTCTTTGTGGTTTCCTTGTCCTAGTCTAAGGGAATAATATGCCAGGCCCCGCATTATTATTGCCTGTCCAAACTAAACTATTAGATTAATTTATAATCTAATGTCTTCTACACTTCATAAAAAGGTTTTAAAATGAAAAATTACATGGTCATTTTACCATGGATCTCATCAGCGTGTACGAGCTGGATCTGCGGTTTGAAGAATCCTGCTTGTCTGGGTGTAGAGGACGGTGTTTTGCTGTCGGAGAGTATTGGCTGCGTGCCAGTGAGGAAATTGTATCTACATCTAACGTAAATTTAACACATACTGTTTGTCGAGAATCATGATGCACCGCCCCTTGCCCTCGATCGGTCCCTGAGGAGGTGGTTGTAGCTGACGATGGTCAGACACTGAATCTAGACTTCGTGTCATCCAGTTGTTGATTGATTAGACTTCAAGTCGTCAATCTCATTTTTTGGGACAAAACTAATCCAAGACCCTCTCTAACAACTCCACACTCCCCTCTGCATGCGCTCTACAATTATTTTTTTCCGACTCATGAGCTATCCCGCTGGCAGATGCTTCAGGAGAACCTTTGACTTTGACCTAGACTTCGCGTTGGTCCAGTCATTGATTGATTAGACTTCGCGTCATCGATCTGATTTTTAGGACAAGACTAGTTCAGGACGCCCTCAACTTCACTATGCTATCATTTAACCGTTTCTTCCAACTCATTTGTCTGATTCTTCCTGTTCATCGCCTCGTTGCTACGATTTCTGGCTAGTGTCCGGTTTGGGTCGGGGTCAGGTAAGAAAATTGGTACCCGACCCGGACCCGGACCACCACCCGGACCCGACTTACTCGGGTCGGGTTCTGCTCGGGGTCTCTCGGGGTTCGGGTCGGGTACTGGTGTATTAAGTAATATAAGTAAATTAATTATTATTATATTTATTATATACTCAATGGAGGGGTGAACCCTCCTCATTGCGTCTGTGTGGATAGAAACACGATGAGAAGGAGTACACCTCTCGTCGGGTCTGAGCAGTCAAATACATGTGTGTAAAAAACCTAAAATCATGATAATTCAGCATAAAATAGTCAAAAAATCGCTTTTGAAGAGGTGGCTAACCTGGCCCACCCCTCCTGTGTTCTCCTGCATCCTAACACCTTCTAAACACGCTTAGACATGTGAAAATCGCTTAAAATCGCGATAATTCAGCCTGAAATGGTCAAAAAACTCGAAATAACATACCTTTTTGAAGGGGTGACTAACCTAGTCTATCCCTCCTGTGTTCTCCTGGATCCATACAGCTTCTAAACACGTTTAGACGCGTGAAAACCACCTAAAATCGCTTAAAATCGGAATAATTCAGCATAAAATGGTCAAAAAGTCGAAATAACATACCTTTTTGAAGGGGTGACTAACCTAGGCCACCCCTCCTGTGTTCTCCTGGATCCATACAGCTTCTGAACGCGTTTAGACGCGTGAAAACCGCCTAAAATCGCGATAATTCAGTATAAAATAATCAAAAAATCGAAATATCATACCATTTTGAAGGGGTGACTAACCTAGGCCACCCCTCCTGTGTTCTCCTGTGTCCATACAGATTCTAAACGCGTTTAGACGCGTGAAAACCGCCTAAAATCGCTTAAAATCGCGATAATTCAGCATAAAATGGTCCAAAAGTCGAAATAACATACCTTTTTGAAGGGGTGACTAACCTAGGCCACCCCTCCTGTGTTCTCCTGTGTCCATACAGCTTTTAAACGCGTTTAGACGCGTGAAAACCGCCTAAAATCGCTTAAAATCGCGATAATTCAGCATAAAATGATCAAAAAATCGAAATATCATACCATTTTGAGCCACATTTCGCTTCTCTGCCCCTGCAATGTGTGTTGGATGCAGTTGGATGGCATTGCTGAGGTGGTGTGGTGGGGTGGTAGTCTTGGTGGTTGATGTTGCCATAGCTGTGACGGGTTGAGCCGGGTATGCCAGGTGGGTGACGGGTGACAATATCGTGACCCGTCCCGACCCCGGATATCACCCGAACCCGGGACCCGGCATCAACCCGGCAAACCCGTACCGGACACTATTTCTGGCTGCGCATTTCTGGGCTGTTCACCCTTGCACAGCCTGTTGACCTATAAATTCCATCAAGTTATACGACCCGACTCCCTCAAACTTTTCCGTACCATGGCCAAGGCTAATGCCAAGAAGGCTGGGAAGAAGGTCTCTTGCACATGCGGTTGCAAACTTGACGTTGCTCCCTCTACAAAGCAAAACCATCTCAAAGGCAAAGGAACGACTGCGCTTCGAGCCAGAGTGTTCGCAGAGACCGAATCGTTGACTATGGTTGATGGTCCGCAACATGAACGTCAAAACAACAGGAATCGAGGATCCAAAAGGTGGCTTGCTTCCAATCCTGATGAGGGAAGTGTCTGCAAACGGCTCAAGGCCTCTCAACTTGAGTCAAGTGTAGAGCCCAATATTTCTATCTTTCAAGCCGACATCAACCCAATGGATCAACTTGTGGCGAGCACAGAGCCTGAGTCTTCCCCTACCGTTCAAGCAGGTCCGCTTCCTGCTGTATCAACGCAGTCGAACGACATTGTAGAAAGAACTAGGCATGCAATAGAACAGCGCTGGGGGAGCCGTCATGATAACCTTTGTGATGAAGATGAGGACAATGGAAACAAGGATGATGAAGACAAGAACAAGGACAGCAATGAAGATGAGGATGAGAACAGCAACGAGGACGAGAACGATGAGGGCTATGAAGATGAGAACGAAAGACCCAGTCTTTCCACTTGGGACCTGCTTGGTGAAGCCTTCGAGCGGGAAGCTGCCGCATTAGGTTCGTCCTGAACTTGTGAATCACCTACCCAACTAAAAATCCTTTAGATGGAAAGTCCCTTGCAGAATCGGACCTTGACCTACTTCGCCCTTATGTACTTAAAGTTGAGGATCACCTTTTGGATCGCACCTTCAGTCAATTTTCCAAGACTTTCCCAAACTCCAGCCATGACACCCTAAAAATGACCAAGAAGCGTGTTTGATCGCTTGCTGGATTCAAACCTGTACGATACAGCTGTTGCATCAACAGCTGTGTTTACTTTACTGGACTGTACGAGAATCTTGCTGAATGCCCCAAATGCAAGGAAGCACGCTACAGGGCCAATGGAAAGCCACGCAAATATTTTGATTATCTCCCTGTCATTTCTCGATTACAAGCTATGTTGGCGAATGCCACACATGCGACGAAGATGCGCTATTGAGCAGAGTACGTGCACGAACCTGGTGTTATCAAAAATGTTTTTGATGGATCTCATTATCAGACTTTGCTCAAGACTGCTGTTCCCGCTGGTGAGAGCAACCCATTCTTCTACTTCTCCGATGAATGTGACATTGCCCTCAGCCTTTCGACAGACGGTTTTGGTCCCTTCAAGAAGTGCAAACAAACAAACATGTTGGCCCATCATCCTTTTCAACTACAACATCCCTCCTGAATTCCGCTTCCGAAAGAAGTATTGCATTCATGTTGCCACAGTCCCGGGTCCCAAAAAGCCTTGGGATTGGGATTCATTTTGTTGGCCGCTCGCTCAAGAACTTATTCAGCTAGAGATGGGTGTCAAGGCTTTTGATGCGGTCAGCCTTTCGCTGTTTTTGCTCCACGCTTATCTCATCCTGGCATTTGGTGACATCCCCACCATGGCCCTGATCATGCGCATGAAAGGGCAGAATGGAATCAGCCCTTGTCGGATATGTGACATCAAAGCCATTAGTTTCAATTCGAAGACTCACTATGTCCTCCTGCGACGAGACAAGGTTCGTGGAGCTCAACCTCTGCGATACGACCCATCTAACCTGCCCATCCACACCCACGACAAATTATTGAAACAAGCAAGCAAAGTCGAAATGGCTTCCACTAGCGCAAAGCATGAGGAGCATGCTAAAAAATACAGCATCAAGGGCGTCCCTGTTCTGAGTTGCATTTCCTCGATTTCGTTCCCTTCCTCATTTCCATTCGACTTCATGCATCTTATCTGGGAGAATTTGATTCCCAATCTCATCGGGTTCTGGACTGCCACCTTCAAAGACTTAGATCATGCAGGCAAGGACTATGTTATCAAAAAGCATGTTTGGGAAGAAGTTGGGGCTGCTACAGCAGCATGTGGGGCAACAATTCCATCGGCATTTGGAGCTCCAGTGCCTGACATTGCAACAAAGCGGCACCTTATGAGCGCTGGGATGTATGCCAATTGGACACTGTTCATCGCTCCGATCGTACTACGTGGAAGGTTCAAAAAGCCTCGATACTACAAACACTTCATGCAGCTTGTTGAGCTTCTCAAGCTATGTTTAGCATTCGAGATTTCGGAAGTGATGTTGAATCAGATTGACAAGGGCTTCCGACTGTGGGTAGAGGAATATGAAAAGTGAGTAGCTTGTGATCTCTCATGCATCACACTGAAATTAATACAGGCTGTACTACGAAAATGATCCCGCTCGACTGTCTGCCTGTGTTTTGACCATCCACGGCCTTCTTCATATTGCTTGGGGTATTAAGGTAGCTGGCCCTGTCTGGACTTATTGGGCATTTGCCATGGAACAACATTGTAACACCTTACTTCATTCGGTCAAAAGCAGACGTCACCCCTATGCATCTATTGCTTCTTTTGTCACCGCAACGGCACAACTCGATCAAATCCGACTATTCTATGATCTCCACAACGAGCTGTTCCTGGATCCTGAAAAAAAGGAAAGCAGCAGGCTTGTCCATGATTTGTGTACGATTCTCTAATGATTGCTATGCCAGTGGTCACTTATCTATTAAATTCAAATAGATCCTGAATTTATACTTTCTGGTCCTCAACGATCTGAAACCCTACCTCAGCCAATACGGAACAAAGTTTGGGCCTGTTTAGCTACGCGATTCAATGTCCTCAAGAATGTCGTTCGAACAGTCATCAAACTGGATAAGAAAATTATCCAATTTGGCAAGGTCTGTCGTTTTCAGGGAGGCGACCTTATGACTGGTCATCATTTTGTTAAAAAAAGCGAAGATACCCAGGATGCATCCTTTGTTCGCGTTGAGTATTGTCATCAATCTGCGTCTGCAATTTCTGAGCATCTTCTCCAGTACACTCTGTATGTAGATCGACATGCGCGCCACAGTAGGAAAACACCTGACTTTGAGGAGAAGACATTCTTTGGCCAACTAAACTGTATTCTTGTCCTAGATTTACCAGCCGCACCACGATTAAACCTAGTTGATCCAACAACAGTTATATTAGCTTTAATTCAGGAAGTCAAAACAACTTTGAGGGATGGCATCTACACCTACAAAGAATTCAGCGCGGAGGAGCTTGTTGATTTGAAAACATTGCAATGTGTTGTCGGCAGAGTGAAGGACAGAGGCGAGTGGTCTATCATTGATCGGAGTGATAATGTGGTAGCGCAGGTTGACTGATATACTGTGAGCCTTCTTTGTTGTCCTGTCAAAGCAAAAATAACGAATGTTTTTCGTATAGCCTAAATTGTAAATATTGTATATATTCCCTGTTTGTCACACAACATCGACTACTCTGCACAAACTGAGAACACAACCATCAATCATCCTTTTCTTTATTCTACATCCCTCGATTGCCAGTTGAAAAACACGAAAAACCCTTTGAAGTAAGTCATTTAGAGCTTAATCTGCATGTGCTAATATCATCACTAGTGCGGAAGTCAAGTCAAGGTCAAGCGCTCAACCGGGTGGGAGGCAGGGGATTTTCGCCACTACTCTTATTACAAGGGGACTACTGCGGCAGCCAAGAAGAAGGATTGTAAGGTATGACATTCTGCGATATTGTGAAAAACTCTAATGGTATTGTAGCCAATCCTACGTTGTAACAGGGGCCTCGTCAACCTAGACAGTGGCAAATCCATCGTGGAGGCCCTCTCTAAGATTCGGAAGATGTAGAATAGTTCTATGTACCGTATCCCTCCCAACTCTTCAAATTAATTCCCCCTCCAGAAGTTGATGTTTCACCAACGTTGATCTCAGACATCGACGATGCCAGCGGCCACCTTCGAGCAGATGCCCGTCACCAAGTTTCACAAACACCATCTCTTTTAGTGAACAACACGGGTACCCGTGCGGGTTAGCTGGGTATCCAGTGTCACATCTGGCAACGCCTCCTTCTGCATCAACTACCACCGCCAGCACCCTCAAAATGGGCGGGAATCGTTGATTCGAGGGTTTCTGCCCACCACCATTACCATCAGGTCCACTCGCTACCAGTGACCACAGCAAACTGGAAGGGACAGGACTGTGTGGCCATACAAAGGTACTTTTTTTTTGAATTTTTTACAGCTATTTTCAGACTCATACGGAATTGTGAAATTTTGAATTTGTCAAGTTGGTTATGTTTGTCCCTCAAGGACCCCGACACTCTCGCATCCACGAATGCCCCGCCGCAATGTTTCTCGTGATCTGAAGGCCCGTATTCCATACCTCCGTTATGAAGAGGGTTTCACAGTGAAGGAGATCGAACGGATACTTGATGTCAAGAAGTCAATGATATACCAGACTCTTAGCTACTACAAAGACTACGGTGTTGCATACAATCCAACGGCCTTTTCTTCCTTCGCTCGTGGACGACCACGCATTCTCAGCAGTGGTGATCTTCATTTGGTCAAGTCCCTACTCAGCCAAGAGCCGACTATGTATCTTGACGAGCTTCAAGAAGAGCTTCTCACACGCCGTGGAGTTGTTGTTTCTATCCCTACGCTTCTTCGTTCTCTTCGCCGCCTGCATTTTTCTCGTAAATCTGTTTCTATCCATGCTTTGGAGCGTAATGACTTGGACCGAGCGATCTATATGAATCACTTCGCGGAATTGGTCACAGATCCGGCTATGGTTATGTTTGTCGATGAAGCTGCTCGGAATAAGAAGAACCCGTCTCGTAAGATGGGCTGGTCACTGAAGGGAAGGCGCGCCACTCAAAGGCGATGTTTCGTTCGAGGCCAACATTTCTCTATCCTGCCTGTGCTTACTTTGGATGGCATCATTGCTCACGACATAATCCCTGGATCAATAACTTCCGATTTATTTGTCAAATTCCTTCGTGAACATGTTGTACGTTGCATCCTAACAGGCTTTTTATCTTGCTTGACTATATCCTAGATTCCTCTAACAAACCCGTTTCCTGGCCCTCGCAGTGTGTTGATTTTAGACAACTGCAACATTCACCACGCGGAAGAAGTACGTGAGCTTGTTGAAGATGCGGCTGGTAGCTATAGATTTTTTCTTTATGGTTGCCCATTTCTCATTGCGGAAAAGGATGCAAAATTCTATTCCTTCCTCCCTATTCCCCTGATTTCAACCCTCTCGAGCAAGCATTTGCAGCCATCAAAGCTTTTCTGTGTAGAAATTGGAAGGATCAATCACTTTCTATCATAGACCAAGCTTGCCATTGCATTTCACCACAGATGGCCTGGAATTTCTTTCGTGATTCTGCTTATGTTGTTTGATACTAATAGATAGTCACAATTCAGCCACGTTGTTCATTGCCTAATAAAATTACATGTTGGCTTTCAAAAAAAGTAGCAAACGAAGACAAAAGAATTCTGATCTGATGATTCTATTCAGCGCCAGCAGTGATCGGATTTGGGCTTGGTGAAGGTTCGAAAGGATCATCAGGATTGAGATATTCGGAATCAATGTCGGGAACAAAGCCATCTGGGACCTTCTCAAGGGTTTTCGAGTGCGCGTTGAAGAACCACCACACATATTCCTTAGCCTGGTAATTCTTGCCAGGAATAATACCAGGTCCGAACACAGAGACAGACCCGCCATCAGTATATCGTTTTTCAAAACGGATGCGTGGGCGGTCATCAATATCGGTAGGACGTTCAGGTGTAGAAGAACGACGAGTGCGCTTGGCATCAGGGCTGGTCCACCATACTTGAGCAGCACGTTTGAGGCAAAGAGCATCACCAGCATTGATGCCACAGGACATAAGATCGGTCTTGATGTCGATATCATTCATCATGATAACGTCCGGGCCAAAGCCCTTCTCTGCAAGGGCAAATTCGTACATAGTTGCATTTTGAATCCCTTCCTTCTCCTCGGCATATTGGAGAAAGCGAGGGAGCTTAGTTGGGGAGTTCTTGGGCGGAGAATCGGATACAGCTGTGGCAAGACTCGATGGTGGATGATCGGAGATCGGTTTCGATGGGGTTGTAGGATTCAAACCCATGATAGTGCGCGCATCGGAAAGAATGGATGAAATTGTCTGAAGAACACCATCACTACCGCTTGCCATGGCTTTTGGAGTTTGAAAGAGGGACCTCGCTCGTGTCTTTGGATCAAATGTGAGGGTGTTGGGTGGATGGTTGAAAGTCGCGGTCATATTGTACTTGGTAAAAAAGAAATCACAACGCGGCCATGGTAAATAAAAGGAAGTGACTCACAATAGCCCTGGCCCACTCCAATATCATTGTGGGGGTGAGGGGAATCTTTTCGCCATCATTGGCGACGTATGTGTAGCCACTGTCAGTGGGGTTTATATACTTCAACTCGAGGCGCCCACGAATGCGCCCAAGTTCACGGTCAATTCCACTCTTCCCGCCATTCTGAACAATAGTCAGCCTTGGACCAGGAGCGAGAGCTGTGTAGAACTTACATCATCATCCTTGTCATCAGCGCTGTCGTTACTTGCTGAATCCTCATCATCACGTCGCTAGAAGATCTCAGAACCTCAGTAAATATTCATTTGTAAACATAGTAAATAGCGTGTACCTTTGCACAGGCCTTGACATCGTCGAGGTCCAGATACACGATCATTTTGGATGGCACATCATCGAGAATCTTCTTCACTAGCTTCTCATATTCAACAAAGTTGTCAACATCGACACCATCCTTCCTGTACAGAAATAAATCAGGGTGAAAAAATGAGGGCTATGCCTACGTACGCCTTCCTTCCCAGCAAAACTTTGATACTGAAGCGAGTGTGTTTCTTGACAGGGATATACTTGTTGTGGGCATGTACCTTGAGCAATTCCGAAAGGAATAGAAGGTAATTTTCGTCGGATGACTCGAAAGTGAATGAGAGCTCTTTGGTCTTCGTTTCCAGCTTTCCCTTTGGAGCTGTAGTAGTAGACTTCTTTGAACCCTTCGATTTGGCAGACACTTTCTGAACACGAAAGGTAAGGTTGACTTGGATATCCTTGACCTCGTGTGAGCCAGGAGGCGAGGGAGAGCGACTTGGCGGCATAATGGGGGAAGGAAAGATGCAGAGACGGCCATGGCCTTGAAGAAAAGGTCCCAGAGCAAGCTTCTCGTTGGACTCACGTCGCCAGTTGACAGATGGTTTTGGGGTCCTAGGACAAACACAACCAACATGAGATTTTCAATTTTCTCGATTCCGTATGAGTCTGAAAATAGCTATAACTGTACAGTGGCTCAAAAAACTGTCTCAATGTTTGGTTGTTTTGCAAAGATTAATGAATATCTCAACAACCATATAGTCAAACATTCTGAAAATTTTAGACACAATAGTACATAATAAGGGCTTTAATATGAGCTCAGGATCACATGATTTGGACAAAAACTGATGTAGCTATGAATTAAATAAAACCACTACTCATTGGGACAGTTTTTTTGACTCTCTATTATACAATCAATTAGTACTTTGTATGACCTCCTTTGGCCTTGATCACAGCTTCTATTCTTCTGGGCATGCTTTCAATCAATGTTTGGCATACCTCTGCTGGTATTTAATTCCATTCCTTGACCAGTCTATCCCACAACTCATGTGCTCCTTTAGGTGATACCTCATATTCCAGAAGTTTGCGTTTGACATAATACCAGAGGTGTTCAATGGGGTTCAAATCAGGAGATTGAGCTGGCCACCATATTACTTCAAGTTCATGATCTTCCATCCACTTTTTGGCCAGTTTGGAGATGTGTTTGGGGTCATTGTCCTGCTGGAAGTACTGTGCACCTTCCTCCATCTCCAACTTTTCAAAGCTTTCTATCACTCCCTCCTCCAAAATATTACAGTACTGCTCTCCATTCATCTTTTCCTGCACCTCTACTAACATTCCAATCCCATTCCAACCCATACAGCCCCATACCATAAGGTTATTTCCTCCTCCATGCTTCACAGTAGGTGTGGTGGTCCTATCTGATATGGCTTCCCCTCGTTTCTTCCACACATACACCTTGCCATCTGACCCAATCCTGTTTATCTTTGTCTCATCTGTCCACAATACTCTTTTGAAGTCCTCCACAGTCCAGTTTGCATGCTCCAAGGCCCACTTTAGTCGCTTTTGTCAATGTGTCTGCTTAAGCAGTGGTACTTTTCGCTTGGAGGCAGCCTGAAGTCCATGCTCCTTGAGTACATTTCGTATGGTTTGAGGGTGGACAGGATCAGGGATGATGTTGTTGATGAATTTGGTGGCCTGGACAGCAGTATCAAGCTTGCCAGTGGTGATTTGTCGAATAATAGCCTGTTTGTTGCGTGGTGTAAGCTTTGTTGGACAGCCCCCAGGATGGTTCTCTTTGTTCAACTCCAACTCTTTGCTGATCCTCCCAACAGTAGACTTTCCTAAACCTGTTTTAGCCTGTATTTGACGCAACAATAGCACACTGAGCAGCTGAGGTGGATTTCATGGTGGTGGTTAAAGACAAAGAATGCTTTGATCACAAATTCAACATCCCAAACTGATGCAAATATAGTCACATGACATTGTTTATGTTCCCACAATAGTTTTGACCATGTCATCAGTCTCAAAAGTGTAAAAACCATGAAATCTATACAGAGTCAAAAAACTGTCCCAATGAGTAGTGGTTTTATTTAATTCATAGCTACATCAGTTTTTGTCCAAATCATGTGATCTTGAGCTCAAATTAAAGCCCTTATTATGTACTATTGTGTCTAAAATTTCCAGGATGTTTGACTATGTGGTTGTTGAGATATTCATTAATCTTTGCAAAATGACCAAACATTGGGACAGTTTTTTGAGCCACTGTAACTAACTACCAAGGATGATCACAGCTGTCGAAAATGAGTGTTCGCTCTTGTTTTTGAGGGTTTCTGCCCATCACCATCACCACCACCACCCGTCAACTAGCTACCAGTGACCACCGCAAAATTGGAGGGATAGTAAAGCAAAGACAGTGTAGGCACACAAAAGATATGCCGGTTTTTCTTTTCTTTTCTACTATTGACTAACTACTACCAAAGCTCACCACAGCCCTCGAAAACAAGTGTGAATGCTCGTTTTCGAGGATATCTGCCCACCATCACTATCATCCATTGAATGGCCACCGTTGTCAGAATGCAAGACCATATAAAGGTATGATCTCCTTTCTTTTCCTTTTCTACTGTACTAACCACTAGTAAGGTCACCACACTCCTCGAAGACGAGCATTCGCCAAACTCCTCTTCACATTATTACTACGCAACAAGGCTCCCTACCGTGTCGATGCGAGGAGGAGGGCATGTCCCTCTTCCTTCTGTTCTCTCTCTTTGGCATGAACAGGAGGGCATGCCCTCCTGGTGTACCCGTCAGCCACAATCTTCTCGAAATCTCATTCTTGCCCTCCATCCCTGCCTCTCCGCAATATACCTACAAAGTACAACATCATTGTACGCCTCTGGACCTACGGCTTCTACAAACTCCTCAAGTCCCTTCGCCGTGCTTCCTTCAACTCTCCGCTTGCCCTTGAGCATCTGCAAGATTTCATCTATTACGCATACTCATTTTATACCAGGTTACTAGAAGAGCCAATTTTGAGCAGCTTTCAAAGTGGACGGTTAGAAGCATTGGGGAACTTAGATGGGTATTGGATGGCAGTGGCAGCAATAGTTGGTAGGGGGTGTCGGAGAAGGTGGCTTGTGTGGCCAGCACGAAATCATCAAGTGACCGTCCTGCTGCTTGTATTGACGACAGTCCCTCACCAAGTATTGGGGTCGTTGCTGCAAGTAGTTGATGAGGTTACTCAAATTAGGAAACAACGGTTTCATTGTGAAATTACTATAGATTAGGAAGTCTTTCTTTTAGTATATAATTCCTACTCTAACAATGGTAAAATCCCCAAAAAAATTTACACAGTTTTGAGGTGTAATTCATTTGCCTATTTATGGTTACAAATAGCAATGATAAAAGATTGTAATATCTTGCCACCAAAAAATATTGTATTTTACATTACACCATTAACCATCGCTTTTTTGGCATTCTTCCCTTTTTAGTCAATTTTTCCCACCCTTTGGGTCTCACAGTGTATTTTACCTCAGTTGGTAGATATATATTCTACCACATTTCCTGTATTTTTCCCCAGTCTGAATATCAACTATGTTCTACCCTCATCACTCTGAGAACTCTGACTTGCCTCCGCAAATAAGGGCTCGACGCACAGCACGGCGCAGCACACAAGTTGAAGCTGGCCTTCCTGCCTCTGCCACGACTCCCGACACGATACATGACACTATCCCTTAGTCATTGTTGTACCCTTCGTCGTCGTCATCAACGTCTTCGACACTCTTTCACCTATAACTTGGTAACTATCTTACCTATCTACTCCTTGGTTGTTGTTGTACTCTTCGTCATTGTCATCGACATCCTTGACGCACCTTCACTCATAACTCCACAACTATCTCACCTACCCTCACCACCTCTCACACACCTCTTCTCTTACCCTACTCCTACCTTCTACAACTCCAACTACCCTTAGGTTGTTGTTGTGTTAAGTGTTGTTGTTCTTACATAACACTTGACTGATCCATCAAAGGTACTACCAACCTACCAGTTACCCAATACTCCTTCAATAATACATTAGAACAAAGGTTCTATTGTATATTGTGGTCTCTCTCTATACACTTACCCAAGGTATAGAAGAAGTGAACTAGAAGTCAGGTAAAATCATCAACTGTTGTCTTATACGAAGGAAAAACAGCGTAAAGCAGGAAACCCATATTGAATAACTGGAATAGGCCGAAGCATAACCGTCTGCCAAAACCCAGGTGAAGTTTTCTTTGTTGCTTTTTTTAATAAAGAAACTTTACGAAGCGACACTGGTCCAGTCATGGTCTTTTTCTAGTCTCGTGACCAGACCTCCAAACACTACTTGTGAACTCCCAGGTACATCCACACAGTCAAACACGGCCATTTTGTCCACGGAATATGAAGGGAATCAACAGAGAAAGGAAGGAGAACACCAATTTGGTGTTTTGACCAATTTTGGGGGTTTCAGGTTGAACCAACCACAATTTTCAGTTGCAAATAACTGTAAGTGGTTCAAATACTATGGCCCATATGATTTATCATCTCGTACATTGTCTCCACAGCTGCTCACATCAATTTCGACCCCAAAATGATTTAAACCAGCACATCCATCAAGTTTCGAGCCAACACTGCCCCTCTCCCTCGCGTTTTGACGCGACGGCAGGGATTTTCAGGCTAATACAACCCCTCCCTATTGTGTTTTGAGCTCCAACACACATCCATCACTTTTCGAGCTAATACCACCCTCCCTCTCATGTTTCGACACAATGGCAGAAAATTTGGACTCCCAGGTTTATCGTGTGCAACCACGGTGGAGAAGCCCTTCTCGTCACGTTGATATCGCATTTTTCAATGTGCCAGAATGGATAACCCATCTCTGCATGTCAAGTTCCTGTTTCATATATATATAGATTTCTTTTTTGTATATTATTGTTAATCTATATACATATTCTTATTAATTGTTTTTGGAGGGTAACCCCCACAGGTTTGAGACTCTGCGGGTACCTATACTCCCACCCGCCGAAATCTGCACCCATAGTCAAGGGTAGGAGTTTTCTCGGGTATGGCTCTCAAATGACCTGGGGAGTCACCCGTGCCAATCACTACATGCTTGTAGTATGAAAAACGATGTTCTCCTCAATGTGGATGTGATTCAGTCGCTGAGATTTCTGAATGGATCAACATCTTTATGGAATTTCAGCTCCACTGCCTCAGAGGCATCTTTCTTGGGGGGGGTGAAGTATCAAGTATCGATTTGATGCCTGCAAAGTCAGTAGCTCTTGGAGTTCACACCAATAATTGTATTGGGCTCAATTTTGTCTTCATTAATGGCTTTGGTAAACAGTGATACAACATCAGGAATCATGTCCAGTTGGGTTTGAAAGTTGTTATAGTTATGCCCTGTTTCACAAAACGGAATGTGTTTACTGAAGGGACTGAGCATGTGTAAGCGAGAAATACCCAATGAGCTTTTCCCTACCTAATATGTTTGTTACGGATTGTGCACATCTTCCATCATCCACTTCCGTCGTCTCCGGTATCCGGTCCGTAATAGCTGTCTCTTCCATCTTCCAGCTTCCGTCTCCTCCATCCTCCGTCTCCGCCCCTTCCGTCTCCTCCGTCTTCTGGCTTCCGTCTTCCATCTCCTCCATCTCCTCCGTCTCCTCCGTCTTCCATCTTCCATCACTTCCGGAGTGTACTTCACTGTTCACTATGGAATCATTGTCCGTTGTTAAGTGCTTATTGTTTCCATTGTTCCTTTGTTTCCCATATCCCATTATACTATTTACCATTGTTTACAGTAGTATATATATAGCACTGTACTAGAATTAGTTCTTCAGCCAATTATCAAGTTATCTTCCTGACTTCTCCTACTTCTATTTATAGAAGACCTTTTCCCACAGTCTGGCTGGGCTTTGGCCCAGCCTTCCTCTACACTCTTCCACTTCTGAAATAGGACACCAGCAATCCATAATGGCGCAGCGCAAGACGCTGAAGCCAAGTCCTTTCTGTTCACCCGCATTCGCTTCCGGAACTACCTCCATGACTTCCGAGCCTTCCATAGGCCATTCCGGGTTCCATTCCAAGTTCCGTGCCTCCGCCGGAATCAGTTCCTGACAATGTTTCTCGAATGGTAGCATGTCATTTTTTCACATATTATGCCTTGGACCACTGCAACTATCTCTTCAATCTCATTTACAAAAAAAAAAAAAAAAAAAAAAAAAAAAAAAAAAGGTCCTTCTGCTCTGTTTACTTATTTATTTTTCTCTCTGTTTCTGTGGTGGGGGTGAAGGGGTTGTCACAATGTGACAAATGTGTGACATCACAAACATGTGACATACTCTGTGTCACTGTAGGGTGGGTTTCCAGAAGGGTCACAAAGTGTGACGTCACGAAATCAGCCCCAGACCCGAGCTGCGATGTGGTGTTAGGTGAATCCTCAATTACTTGTCGAAGCTTTCATTCATCGTCTGACGCATCCTTAAAGTGTCGAAAACCACTGCCACTGTCGTCCACATTATCATCGTGATCAACGAGAACGCGCTGCTTTGGCCTTCTCTTCATTGCAGCTGCCTTGGATTTTAGGGGTACGCAGATGACATTAAGCTGCTCGGCGTGATCAACCCTTATTTCCGTTCGAGTTGTTGTCTTGAGGGCGTGGACGATAGGCTTGTGAACGCGACGGAGAGCCGTAGCCGTGAGTGAGACGTTCAGCAACGAAGCTAACACTTTTCTTTGCCAAATCGAGGGCCAATTCGGGCGAACAAAGTGTTAGAACACATATTCGATACACTCCTCGACCTCAGAGTCGCACACGCCCCTTCCAACACTCCATCGACACCATTCCTCACGCCGTTTTCGACCCCAGGAGGGGGTTATTCGCCAAAAGGAGGACTCACCACGATTTCATCACCAGTAGGAGGGTACGCCCCTCCTTCGCCCTCGTTTATCTCGATTTCGCCAACAGGAGGAGGGTACGCCTCTCCTCCGCCCTCTTTCATCTCAACTTTACCAGGAGGAGGGCTGTATCCTCACCCACCTCGATTTCATACGCCCCTCCTACGCCCACACTCACCTCGTATTCATCACCAAGAGGGTGTAGGTCCCCTTCTCACTGCTGTCCCTCTCCGTTCCACTCCCACTCACCGATCCCTCCCACTCCCTACTCTGTCCCACTCACCCACTCCGTCCCTCTTGCCCACTCCTCCTCTTACTTGCCATCTACCTACCACTGCCGTTGCTGTCTCCCACTTGTTGGTTCTCGATAGGTTGATCTTGCCACTTGTCTGATGAGTAAGTCCAACCTTTCATCGAGAAGAACTGCGTTAGAGGCAAGACAGCCGACGGAAATCCCTGGGCATCAGGAATAGCCTGACAGCTGTTGAGTCTCTGGCGTAGTATATCTTTATTTTTCATCTACAACACATTTCGCGGGTTGGCACCTCAAAATCTGTTTCCCGCCCTTATTTCGTTATTACTGGGATCGACCTCCTCCAAGAAGGCGAGTACGCCCCTCCGCCCGCGCTCACCTCGATTTCGTCACCAGGACCCTCCTCCGCCCTTGTTTATCACCAGGAGGAGGGTACCATAGGTAGTTCCCTCCCTTCGCGCTTCTCCCACTGCCGTCCCTCCCACTGCACTGATCCTTCCACTTACTGTCCCTCTCACGCCTCTCCCAATACGGCGCAACGAGGGGGGCTCGCCCATCCTCGTCCTTACCTTTCGACATGACACAACGAGGGGGATTGACTCCTCGTTGGTTTTCTTTCGAAGCAACGAAAGGAGGGGGATTAGCCCCTCTTCGCCCTTGCCTTTCGATTTCAACACACGAGGGGATTGGCCCTCTTCGTCCTTGCATTTCGACGACAACAAGGTGGGACGTTGGCCCCAACAAGAAGCAGGGTGTAGAGAGAGTGGGTGTACAAGGTACGCCAACATTTATTGTTCCCTTATATCTACTGACTACGTTACCAGAAACCCAACACGAGACGAGGAGGTTTTTCCCTCTTCGTTGATTCTCTGGCTCGTCGTTTCTCGACGGGTTTGTCGTCATTGCGAGGTGGGTACGCCCCTCCTAAGCTCGCATTTACCTCGATTGCGTCACCAGGAGAAGTGTGTACCCTCCTCCACTTTCGTTCACCAAGATTTCGTCACCAAGAGGAGGATATGTCCCTCCTCCGCCCCTTTCACCTTGATACCGTCACCAGGAGGAGTGCCGTATCCCCCTACGCCCTCTTTGTACATTTCCCCCTATTCACCTCGACTTCATCACCAGGAGAAAGTTACCCACCTCCTCCACCCTCTTTCATCTCGATTTTATCATATGCCTCTCCTACGCCCGCACTCACCTCGAATTCATCACCAAATGTGGTGTATGTCCCCGTTCACCTCTACTTCGTCACCAGGAAGACTGACATACCCTTCTCCGCCCTCGTTCACCTCGATCGTACCTTCCTCCGCCCTCATATCGTCACCAGGAAGAGGGCGTACCCTCATCCCCGATTTCATCACCCAGGCCCTCCTCCGCCTCTTTCATCTTGACTTCGACACAAGGGGAAATTACGTGCCTTCATTCATCTTCATAGTACCCCTTATCCAACCTCTTTTGCGACACCAGGAGAGGTGTACGCTCCAACGCCCGAATTAACCGGCTGCCTCCTCTCACGTGCGTAACCGACTCTCTGTCGACTCCACCTGCGCTCTCATTTGTCTCGGTAACTGGGCTGACCATGGTACGATCAAGACCGAGGATATCAAAAAGGTTGCTCGATTACCTGATTGCGAGAAGGAGTGTCGCTAGTTTGCTGGTTGCTAGTTTGTTAGTTTTGCTGGTCACTACAAAGTCTGTAGTATTTAACATACTACAGTTTTCTAAATCATGAAAAAAAGTATTATAAGTATCTAAACTGCCCTTCAAAGTCAGGACATTGAGAATACAGGAGATATATATGTGATCAGAGTTGATCAATTCACAGTGAAATGTGTCCATCAGGTACAAGGCCTTAACTGGCTGGTATCAGATCCCTTCATTATAACGGGTTAAATGGTATTCTTGCCAGCATCGGGGACGAGACGAGGACTGTGAAGGACGGAACAGGTTGAGTGGCTAGTAAACAGATACCAACAACGCGTTCTCATGACAGAATTTTTACTCAACTGCTTTGTCCTCGGTGACGACGAAGAGAGGGTGTTCTCTGTCAAGATTTCGAGAAACGACAACGTCGGCATCCTCAAGAAATTGATCAAGAAGGAAAAGTCCCCTCACCTCAATCACATCGCTGCCTCTGATCTCGATCTCTGGAAGGTTTGCCTTCGTCTCGACGATCCTGCTTCCAAGCAGCCGCATAGCGGGCCCGCTTTGATAGTCAACAAGAGATTGTTTTCATTGTGGGATGGTGACCCTTCAGATGATGATCTACACATCCTGGTAAAACCCCATGGTACGCCCGAACAATCTTTGTTTCTATTCTCTACTAAATTCCTTCAAAAGTAGTACATACAGTCGATTCCACTCCTACGCCCATTCTTACCCTCAACTGTCTTTTATACGATGACATCCAAGATTATCGAGCGAAAGGCTTTCCCATCGAAATCAACGCTAACAATACCGTTGGTGGTCTCCGAGCTGCTATCAAAGAGGAGGCCATGCTGTCATTGCCAGCAAACTCCCTGACGCTTTTCAAAGTGTCTCTTCCAGTAAACGATGCCCTCGATACACAGTTGCTTTCCCTCGACCTTGCCAACTGCGAGCTGTTGGATCCCTTTTCGACGAAGTTGTCTTCTTTCTTTGACTATGTTCCAGAAGACCACCTGCACATTTTGGTAAAACAGCCTGCTTAGTGAGAGATTTATGATCTTAGATGACACGCAAATAGTTACCGAACCCACATCCCGTCGTTCCCTTTACACAATTGAGGAGGAAGCAAAACTCATGTGTACGTTTTATGGCCATAGCTCAAGACACGACTAAATTATTCCTTTAGCCCAACGAGAAACAGCGGTCGAGCAAGCTCGCAAACGTGATGTGCCCTCAACCGGTGCAAGGAACTCGACTCTTCTTAACACACAGAGGGAGGACAGGGGGGACGCCGTATACAATGGAAGGCCCATCCAACTAACTGCCCCTCCAATTTCGATTTACCACCCGGTTTTTGCAGCATTTAAGCAGCAAATAGCTGAACCCATCGACAGAGCGACGTTTACCAGTACAGAGTTGCGGAACGCTCATCAACTTATCGTTGACTCCGTAGCATTCTATCCTGATGAAAAGTCTCGGACAGTAAAGATACAGGAATCATTGAATGTCCTCGTGTCTCCCGAACTTTTCTGGAACTCTGAAATTCCGTATGGCCAGCGAACTTTCAAGCCCGATGGCGTGATGCGTTGTACCTGCGAGGAGTTTCCTGGCCGCGATACAGGTGCTTATGAATTCACCGAATTAAAGAACGCTATTGGAGAGGCCCATTCCGATCCTATTCACCAAGCCCAATGTGATTACGTTCTCTCCTCCGCCCTCTTTCATCTCGACTTTACCAGGAGGAGGGCCGTATCCTCACCCACCTCGATTTCATACGCCCCTCCTACGCCCACACTCACCTCGTATTCATCACCAAGAGGGTGTAGGTCCCCTTCTCACTGCCGTCCCTCTCCGTTCCACCTCATCAACCCCTCCCACTAGTATACCCTCGACAACGAATACCTGACGACTTTCCCCTCCAGGTCCCCTGCTTTCCTTCTTCGGCCTCCTCATCTTCTCCCTCGCCCTTCCTCATCGACAACGAAAACCTCATAAACCAGTCCATCTGCATCGACCCACACCTCGTTGACACCCTTCCGCAGTAAAAGGCACCGTCAGTACAGTCAATAAATCTCTCCTCACATCGGTTGCATATCCACACAAAATCCTCCGGCTTGTAGAGGCGATAGATGGAGATAAAATTCAGCTTAGGCGATGGGGATATCGACATGGACCGAACGGAGGACCATGGGTGAATCGATTCCGACTTCTACTTCCATCTCTCCTTCACCCGAAAGGCAGATGAGAAATCCGACGCATGCCGCGAGGGCATGACGGGCAGTTGGCAAAGTCCGTGCGCGAGCCCCCATGGAATTCACCATCCAATTTGGGGCCATATCGAGACGAGGATGTTCTGAGCCTGCAGCTCCTTGAGTATCTCAGCAAGTACCCTCATGTTTGTCATGCGTTCTACAAGCCAAGGGTGATTTTTCACCCTGCTAGTGTAAGCAAGGTTCGGGTTAGGTATTCTTCCCCACCAAAGTGCAGGGCCTTCAATCGCGAATGGGAGAAGGAGAAGGAGAGAGTTCTGTCGACGTCGGTCAAAGAGACTTTTTGAAAGTGTTCTCAGATCCCACGTCGGGATTGGGTAGCAGCAACTGTGGAAAGGAGAAAGAGTGTGTCACCCAGGAACCTCCATCACCTACAACACCCCTGTCGATATCGCACCGGCGCTCTTCCTCCGCTCGTCATACCAATGTATTCTCGTTGGTAGAAAGATTTACGTTTAAACCGAGCTCCGCGGATAGTGGTGATCGCATTCACTCTCCTCCAAGGCTACCACCTGAATTTTAGTATTGGGTGGGAGTCATTATGCGGAATGCGTGCAGGAAAACAGCAGGGGTGGAATTCGGGTGCTAATAGTCCGTACTCCTCTTGTTCTGTTAACCATAACCGACGCTGTTTCGTCTAGTGATGTGCGGAAAATGGATGTGGAAGCTTCCCACGAGAATTCGCCAAGTGTCGGCAATGTCGCAAGGCGAAATACAAGCCTTGTTTTGGCGCACTCCTGTCAATGGACGTAGACTCGGAGATCGAACTTGAAGACGAAGTACGAAGCCCAAACTGCCATCCCTTTCACGGGCAATGCATTCGGTTCCCCTCAGTCCTACACAGATGAGGATTTTGGTCAAGAGTTCTGAGTTTGAGAAGGAAGAAGAAGTTGATACCCAGGCCAACGACAGGAACGCCTGTATGTCCAAATCTCCAGTCCCTTCCGTTATAGGCAATCTAACTTGTTCCTCTAGTGTCTGTGATACCACGAAGAACGCCTTCTATACCAATCCTGAGAAGACCGTTTTCGGTGCTAAGCAATTATCTCGTCGCAAATGGATAACCTTGACATCCAGCGCGAAACTCTCTGACTCTTCAAGGTTAAGGAGGGCAGTGAGCAACCAATGTTAGGGGTCAGGTACAGGAATCTGTAAGTTTTTGTTTCCCGACGTTCATTGAGAACACGCTTACCTATTAATTTACAGACTCTGAGGAAATTTCCGCAATGGTCCTTGGCAAGACAAAGGAGATCGCTAAGGCTTACCTTGGACACAAAGTCACTCATGCCGTCATCACCGTTCCTTGCTGTGAGTTATCTATCTTTCCACAATATTGTCAATTGACAACCTTTCCAGATTTCAACGAAGAAGACGAAGAAGCCCGTCAAACTCTCAACAATGCGGACGTGCAAAACAGTGGCTCCACTCATATTGCCAAGGTTCAACAACTCCTCAAGCAATACTTCTAACGGCTCAAATGCGTTGTGGGTACAGCACCGAATCCATGGCGACCATGGAGGCTAAACTTTTGAACGGCTTTTCGTCCCGCGTTACAAACTCAATGTTAACGGTTCCATTGGGATCCACCCACGACATATATACGAGCTTCTTCAGAGACAAAGTTTCCGCATGGTCGAAGACGATCTTGGACAAGTGTCTTGCTTGCCTTGCCCACAACCCCAGTCAAGCTGTTCAATGAGTACAAGAAGAAGCAACTTCGCAACTGGCATCCGCCAAGTCGCAAAACTACTACGAAACGGCCTTAGCTATGTTCATCCTCCAAAACCATATATAACCTCCCCCCCGCAAACGCAGCAAGAAGAGTCACCCCACCGCCATCGCCTCACCCCCAGTCCAAGCTCCTATCCACCTCTCTAATATTGATTGAAGGTCATTATATTCATCATCAAACGTGAATTTATGCTCGTTGGCTGGATGATCGTCTACGTTGTTTCGTATGTCCCTTGTCATACTTTGCCTCGAGTGACTCCTTACATTTGAAAATAGCTACCCCATCTACAGCTTCATTTTGCCTTTATATTCTTACTGGTGCATGGACGAGGCATGGATGAGTTCAGTTGGCATGTTGTCATTGGCGAAGGCAAGGATAAGAAGGTTATTACAACGACGAGAAGTTTGACGATTCCATGACCCCCGTCAAGTTTAATGGTACGTATTTCTTTTATAATTGAGATATGAATTTTCATTGATCACATCGACAGAATATAAAGCGGAAGCTTGGGAAACCGGAACACGAATACTAAACTACAATTACAAGACAAATACAATCGTAACAATGACTTAGACATCACATATCTGCGCGACGACCTTTGCTTGCTGTATGATATATTGGCGGATTCATACTGCGTGCAGCATGCAACTTCGTTTGCCGTTTTTCATCCTCAGCTTGACTAGAGAACCAAATCATTAATAGAAACAAAACTACAACTGCAGGAACTTACTCTTGTCCGGCCTCAGCAACCGTCTCTCGATGATATCACCCTGAACCTCAAAGAGATCCATGACATTATAGGTGTTCGAAATGTCAAGAATCTCGAGTATAAAGGCTAGGTGGTCGGAAAAGTAATACTCACCCAAGAATGCGCGGACACATTGCCATGAGTACTGAACTGGGAACTGGGATGGTGAGAGGACAACTTCCCGTGGACGCGTTCCGCAACTCTTGAGAATCCAAAGTTTGTCCCTGGAATATTCGCTGGAAATGGCGAGGAATGTCCTGCGTAAAGGGCGGTTCCAGATTGGGGACGTCTTCAGTGCTTTGACTTTGAATACCACATCTGTCCCTCAGTTGATCGAAGGTTGACGAGATTCCAGATTCGGAATAGTGACCATCGTGTTCCCGAGTGTGATGAAGAAGCTTGAGGACCGACGTCCTGCAAGGAGTGAGATTGGGCCGAAAAAGTATCGAGAGACCTACTGCTGTCGCCAATCTGCATATCTATGATTCCAAGAATTCCGAGTTGATTCATCGAAAGTCCTAAACTTTTTAGCCTCGATGCTGGAACTAGACTAGAGATTGGCATGTAACTTTTTGAATGTGTATCAGATAATAATACGCCTTCCACTTATTGTACGACGCTCACCTGGATATTCCGTAGGGAGAATATAATCAAAGGAAATTCGTCGGAGCCTCAAATTTGTGACATTCCGTACTGTATGAGACGGGTCACAGCTGTATCCACCAACGACATTCGCAGACCACCACTCAAAACGATAGCATGAGGTTTGTCAGATGAATGCAACTAAGCAGTGTGCTAACTGGGCTTTAGTTCTAAACTTTCAGTGTCAACTACGGGGCTCTATTGTCGAGAGTCACTCGAATTTCGTGAGTATTTTTCTATGAATTATCCAGTAATTCTACAACACATTTATATACTACTTGTAGATAATAAGTAGTTGGTCAAAGTAT
>Ga0307507_10004532_pt1 | contig 24416 bp, 5 predicted proteins | sample 7_EM_MG_FD_207223 | JGI IMG/M metagenome (GOLD analysis project Ga0307507, IMG submission 207223) | Populus trichocarpa ectomycorrhiza microbial communities from riparian zone in the Pacific Northwest, United States - 7_EM | ecosystem: Host-associated > Plants > Roots > Unclassified | place...
ATTTGACTAGGAAGTCTGCATTGTATTCTTCTGTAGTTGTAAGGAGAATATTTTGTTTTCCTCTGGTTCTAACTATGGATGCTAGAACTGGCTTTTCTACTTGCAATTTTGATGCAAATAATTGGTTGACTTTATTTCGTACAGAGAAGACATCTAGAGGTTGGTTCTTTTGGTCTGTAATTAGGACTAAGCCCCTTTCTTGTAGCTGCTTTTTCTTACTTCTAGTAGAAGTAAGAGGGGGGGGAGAGGATATAGGGGATGTAGAGGATATGGGGGTAGAAGGTAGTAGTGGTGAGGAAGAGGAGAAGGAGGAGGAAGAGAGGCCCTGTCTTAGCCTCTCTGCATAGGTTTCCTTAGTAGGGGCTACCTCCTTACGGAGAGCTCTTACTTCTTCTACTAGTCCTTTTAGGACCTCTTTTTCCTGTTTTTCTTTCTCTTGTAGGAAAGGATTTTCTCCTAGCATAATACATTGTATATAGTTCTTTAGCTTATTGATTTGCTCTTTGGTTTGTCTTTCTTCTAGCTCTATATATGCCAGGTTTAGGCTTTCTAGGGCCTTATGTAGGTGTTGTCTTGAAGACATAATAACAGGAAAGTGTTTACTAGCTGTAGTAGACCTAGGTTTTGCCTTTTTTCTTTTTTGTTTTGGTTCTTGTTTTTTAAGAGTAGATTGAGGATATCCTCTCTTTTTTGTAAGTACTGGTCTAGGTCCAGTAATTTTTTCAGCTTCTTCCATTTCTATATCTTTATCTCTCCCTAATGGGCAAGGAGTAGAAAAGATAGGAGAAGGAGAAGGAGAAGAAGGGGCAGAAGAGAATTCCTCATTATTTGTTTGTATTTGGTTTTTGTCTCTAGGGGGCTTTTTAGGCCCACCAGGCTCTAACATCTTATAGGGGGGTTTCCTAGTTTTTACAGTAGATAATAACCTCCTTAGGTCTCTTATCTCCTAGTCCCAGAGGTGAAAAACTAGGCAAAAAGCCTTGCTAGTTTTTACTATCCTTTTACACCCTTTCTCCTTACTAATCCTACTAGAAGATTTCTAGGGGGATTAGGCTAGAAGGTAGTAGAAAAACCAGCTAAAAAGACTAGTGTAGTTATTTTCTTTTCCTATTAGAAGTAGAAAAAACTACTAAAAAAAAGGACTTGTTGGGCTTTTGCTAGCAGAAAAGCCTAAAAAGGCAATCTTTCTCTTACTAAGGAAAATCTGACTAAAAGAGATATAGAAATGTACCTACACCCCCTATACTACTAGGCTTTTACTTTCTATAGAAGAAAAATCTAGGAAAAGTCTATGTTTTATGGTTTTGGTGTTCCTACCCCTGCCTTACTTATAAGCTAGGACCCCTTTTGCCAAGGCTTCTGCCGCAGAACAAAGGGGGTAACAGGGAGAATAAATCTACCTCTAGCTTGCTAAGTAGGCGGAATAAGGTCTTGAGAGTTGGAAAAACGGTAGTTTTTGATGGTAAGATGAGTATGCTTAAGTTTTGGGGTGCGTCGCCACCTTTTGGTAAGGTTGCATGTGCGGTAAATGGTGGGGCGAGCGCTTTTAGCCGTCTATTTAGGGGTGGTATGCTATAAAGAGCTTTGGCCTAATACTTAAAATCTAAATAAACTCGTTCTAGAAGGCTTATATAAACTATGGCCTATAATTGGATATAATAGTATCTGGTAGTCCGTAAATTTAAAAGACAAAGTAGATATATAGTTGGGCCGCCTCTTTAATATTAATATTCTTATAATAGGGGATTAAAAATAGGCGCTTGCCAAAGCAGTTAACTATAACTATAGCTATATTATATCCGTTACGGTCTATGGATAGCTTATAGAAATCTATAGAAATATACTACTAGGGGCGCTCTAGTATTAGAAGTGGTTTTAATAGTCCTAGGGTCTTATCTTATAGAATTATAAACCTATAGTAGTTGGTATAGTTTCGTACGTAGCGATTAATATCTATAACTATTTTAGGCCTATAGTAATGGTCGCCAATAAATTTACAGGTTTTATTCTTTTTAGGGTAGGCCGTAAAGACCTAGCTATATGCTTTAGTAATAAGCCGCGTCCATAAGTTTTATTCTTTTACTACTACTAGCCGTTCCTTATACTTTAGTAGTCCGTTTTTAAGAGACTATAGGCTAGTAACACCCTTTACCTTTTTATAGTACTCCTATAGAGAAGGGGCCGTCCGGTTTATCTATAGTAGTTTATTAATAAGGTTAAGTTTTAAGGAGTTAATAGGGTATATCTTAGCACTTATAAAGTCTATACTTAATTTTACCTATATTTAGGGGTTGAGGTACTTTAGCTGTAGTAGTGTTTAGTTTGATAATAAGATCTTTATAGCCGTCTGGTTATCTAGGTCCTATTTACGCCTTATAAAAGTATTAGCACGCTTAGTAGCGCCTAGCCTATATATAATTATAAAGTTAAACTGGGATAGAACGTCCGCTTAACGCGCCTACCGTAATATTAGAGCCTTATAATCTAAAACTACTTAAATAGGCTTAGGAGTTCCCTCTAGCTATACTCACCAGTACTAAAAGCTAGAGATAATAGCTAGCATTTCTTTGTTATGGGTTAGGTAGTTTAGCTTAGTATTTATTATAGTCTTTAAGTAGTAAGTAATGGGGTGCTATTCTATATCTAGCTGCTTTAAGGAGTAAATACTAGCTATTATACTATCTAATATATTAGTTTTTAGCATTAAGGGCCGTTTTAGGTGAAAGCGGGTAAGTAACGGAGAAGAAACCAGCCGTTTCTTAAGCTTATTAAAGGCCTGCCTATATACGGCATTAAAGTAGAAGGGCTGGTTTTTATAGGTAAGGTGGTAAAAAGGCCAGGCAATTTTGCCATAGCCCTTAATAAAGCGTTAATAGAAGTTATAGAACCCTAGGAATAACTATACCCCCTTTATAGTCTGTAGGGTTTTCTACTAGTTAATTGTGGCCGCTTTCTCTGGGTTAGCCTTAATTCTATTAGTACTAATAATAAACCCTAGGTACTTAGTACGCTTAACACTAAACTCTAACTTCTTAATAATGGCCTAGAGGCTAGCCTTATAGAGCCGTTATAGGACTTTATAAACATGCTTCTTATATTTTAGCTCATTCTTAGAGTAGATTATAATGTTATCTAGGTAGACTGTATAGAAGTTATTAAGGTAGTTAAAGAGCATATTATTTATATACCACTGGTATATAGCTGGTCCGTTAGTTAGTCTAAAAGAAAGTACCTTATATTTATACGTTCTGTAATAGGTTTAAAACATAGTAAAATTCTTAGATTTAGGGTTAATTCTAATTTAGTAGAAGGCCTAACGGATATTAAGCTTTATAAAAACCTTATCTTTACTTATTTGGGCTAAAATTTCCTTAAGTAGAGGCAGTAGATAGCGGTCCTTGCAAGTTATATTATTTAGCTTATAGTAGTTAATATAGAAGCGGGGTCCTCTATTTAGCTTTTTAATAAAAAGGATAGGTAAGGTAAAAGGGACTTAGCTAGGTTTAATAAAGCCTTTACTTAGGTTGTTAATAAGGTACTACTTTATAGCCTATAACTCGGTAGTAGATTGCTAGTTAAGGCGGCTATAGCTAAGGGTGTTTTCCTTACCTAGTTTAATCTTAATCTTATAGTTATATAGTTAGTAAGGCGGGAGAATATTAGACGCTACCTTAAAGAATATATTTTTAAATTTCTAGTGTTAATAGGATAGTTTTTGGTCTACTAGCTCCTTATCTATAAGCTTACTCTCTTTTCCGCTAAATTCGCTTTCTTTATCTTTAATTATCTAATTAATTTTATATAAGCTAGTTGTAAAGGCAATAGTATTAGGCCGTGTTAAGTTTTAGTAGAACCTTATAATGCTAATATAGTAGATATTAACTAGTAGAAGGTTTATAGGTTTCTTTATAGATATTCTATAAACTCTATTTTGCGGTTTAGGGTTTATAACTCTCCTTAGCTCTTATAGCTAGCTTATTACTAACTTCTTAGGTTTTTAGTACTGGCGGTATAATATTAGTAGTTTAGGGGCGGTGTAGTATATGGACCCGTTATGGATTAAGCTATATATCTTTCTTAAAGGCCTAGTCTCTATGCATAGTATTGGCCTAGTAAATAGTGTCTACCTATAGCCGTATTAGGTTTTTTATTATAATGCTAATTTCCTTTATAAAAGAAGGTATTAGGGGTAAGGTTTTAGGCCAGATAAGCTATTGGTTCTGTATATAAAGCTATAAGGCTAAATAGAGTAGCCATTTTCTTTCTAAGATTATATTATAGCTTTTTAGGTCCATAATAAGAAAGGGGATATTATACTACCTTCGTCCGTCTATACAAAGGTAAATTTACAAGATAGTTATAATAGGTGGCCCTATTTATCCATTATACCCATAAATAGAAATTAGTTCAGGCAGTTCTTTAAGGGGTATATTTAAAAGGTTAGCTAGCTTTATAGTATACTAGGTGTCTATTAAGGTAAAGGTATTTGCTTTAGAGTTAGCTAAAGCAGAGATTAAAACTTAATATTTATTATAAAATAAAGTATAAGGGATAGTGCAGCTTTCCCCACTAACTAGCCAACTGTAAGGGCGCAAAGAGGCTTTAGGGAAGATTCAAAGGAACAATATAAATTCTATCCAAACCCATGGGTACATAGCTCTTGCAGAGTACAAGACGTTGCGTAAAAAAGAGAAAAGGATAATGAGAGAATCATATAACTAAATACTTAGGGGTCTTGGTAGTTAATGCGTACGCACATATATACGTGGGTTTTGACAGGGTTCAACCAAATTCCATTACATTGGTGGAACTTAGTGGAATTTAATTAAGTTAGCGGAATATAGTGGAATTTAATAGATTGTGGCGGACAATTATAGATAGTTACAGATAGTTATCTGTTAAGTGTTTCACTGAGATATTCCTACTATAACTGGGGTAGTCCTGTTACAGAACCCCCCCTTTAGCCAAAGGTCTAAAACAATTCAATTTAGTTGAGAATTTAAAATTTTATCGCGTGTTGTATTTTGGCGTTGGGTAGCATTCTTGGCAAGGCAAATCTAACTAATTAGACAACTTTAACCGGCGGTTGAAGTTCCTTAATATCTTACGTGTTATATAACCGTGTTATAAACATCGTGATATATTTTAAGTTCTTTTTAATTTCAAGTTTCCTGCTATCATATTTCGTGTCCTTATATTAGGTGGCAGCTATTTGCCTTTATATTATATCCATCCAGCTAGAGTAGGCCGTAAAGGATAGTCTTTATGGAATTCTTTTACCAGGGAAGGCGCGTCGGCCTTAATCTGTTTGTAGGTTTCCTAGGGTTATATTTTATATCCTTCCCACTTAACAAGAAGTTTAAATCGTTTAGATTATGTTTTCCATTATATATCATTAATTAAGTTAATAAAGTACAAACTATTGCCGTTGTTAATAATTACGGGAGGTGGCGGCGGAATTTCGCGAGTTATAGGATTATCTCTTAAAGGTTTTAGTAAGCTTACATAGAATATTAGATATATTTTCATTTCAGTTGGCAGTTTGAGCTTATAGGCGTACGGGCTTAGTTTTTTCTTAATTTGGTATAGGCCCGCAAACTTCCAATTAAGTTTCTTTAAGGGCCGTTAAGTCTTTAGGTTTTGTGTACTTAGGTAAGCTATATCACCTTCCTTAAAGTCCCATACAGGAGCTTGTCCTTTATTCGCATACCATTCTTATAACGTTTAGGCATACATTAATTTACTTTATAATAGTTCCGTTAACTGCTTTATTCAATCAGCAAAGTTATATACATTAATTAACTGGATCTGTTTAATTATGGGTCCTATTATATTAATTTTGGGTTATAGTTTAAATCTAAGTTAAGGGTCTTGTCCGTAGGTTACATAGAATAGCGTCACGCCTATTAATATGTTTATTGTATTGTTTGCAGTAAACTCAGCTAAAGGCAGCCATTTTTCCTAGTTGTCTTGTAGGTAGGAGCAGTACATTTATAAGTATTGTTCTATAATTGCGTTTGTAATTTTAGTTTAACCATCTATCTCTAGATAAAATGCAGTTAAGAGTTATATTTAAATACTTAATTATTTATATAGAGCTTGCCAGAAGTCTAAAACAAACTAGCTTCCGCGGTTGGATATTATTATATTAAGAAGTCCGTGTAGCTTAAATACGTGCTTAATAAAACATTTGGCTACTAATATTGCATTAATTAAGTCTATAGGAATCATATATCGCATTTTTATAAGGTAGTTAATAACTACTATAACATTTGTAAACCTATTACTGTTAGGCAAGTTAACTATAAAGTTAATTAAGATATCGCGCTATCTTTGTATTGGAATTGGTACTGGTTAAAGTACTCCTTGCTTTTTTATATAAGAGGTCTTTCCACACACGCATATCCTATATGCTTAAACGTATTTTTGTATATAGTTGTGCATTATAGGCTAGTAATATACTCGTTAAACAATTTTATAGGTCTTTATATGGCTAGGGTGCCCTACTACAGGGGAGTTATATATAAATTTAAGTATCTTAAATCATAAAGGTTCAGAATTTAGAACTACCATCTTCTGTTAATAATATAATCGATTATTTTAGATTTCGCATTTAGCGAGTATAATATCCTTATACTGTCGTTTTCCAGTTTAGATTGTCTTTATTACATCTACTATCCATATATTATTCTTGTATTTGTATTCTATTAGCTTATTAATTTCCATTTCCTATTTATTAACTTCTGATTTATTTTTATTAAGTTCTATATCTAGAAATATAGGATATAGTTTTTTAAAACGTTTAGGGGGTAGTAAGATCCGTAATTAATTTATAATTTATTTATTTAAAGCGTTTGCAGGTAAGTCCTGTAATTAACATATTAATATATTAGGCTTTTAATTAAGTTTGCCCAGTTAATATATAATCTTAAAGTTAAATTATGAGAGGTATTTGGCCTAATGAATTTAGCGCTGCGTCAATTGTTTTATAGTTATGAAGTATTATAGGTTCTTATAGTCCATTAATATGCATATTGGAAACAACAATCCTTCTAGCTTAGGACGCCATTGTTTAAAGCATCTAATAATTGTAAGCAGTTCCTTATTATATATCTTATAATTTAATTTAGTAGGGGCGAGTTTCTAGGAGAGAAAGGCTACTGGACGTAGCTCGCCATTCTTATTATATTGCAATAACACTCCCCCTAGTGCATAATCTAATAAGTCTGTTTTAATAATACATTTAAGGTTAGGGTTAAAGTGGGTGAGGATTAGAGCAGTTATAAAGCAATATTTTAAGTTCTTAAAGGCTTGTTCGCATTTAGTGGTCCATTTAAATTTTATATTCTTTTTTATTAGGTTAACTAACGGCTAAGTAATTTCTAAGAAGTAGTTAATAAATTGTTAATAGAAATTTGCGAATCTTAGAAATCCTTAAATGTCTTGTACGTTACTAGGGCTTTCCCAGTTTATAATCGCAGCGACTTTCTTAGGGTCTATTTTAATTCCGTTGCGGGATATAATTAAGCCTAAGTATATAACCTCGGACGCGTGGAACTTGCATTTTTTAATATTGCATTGTAAGCCCGCATCTTATAAGCGTTTAAGGACTATTCTAACGTATTTTTAATGTTCAGAAAGCAAGGACGAGTAGATTAAGATATTATTAATATACGCGGTAATAAATACATTAAGGAATTCAAAAAGTGTATTATTAACGTATTGCTAAAATGTACTGGGACCGTTCTTTACGCTAAATAGCATTACTAGGTATTTAAAGAGTCCCTATTGTATATAAAAAGCCATATACTTCTTATCTCCTTTATGTATATGAATTTTATTAAAGGCAGCGATTATATTAAGCTTTGTAAAGTACCGTGCCTTTACCAATTAGTTAAGCGTCTCTTAAATTAAGGGAATTAGATATTAGTTTTGAATTATAATTGCGTTTAGAGCTTAATAGTTAATATAGAATCTTAAGCCTCCTTCTGGCTTTTTAATAAATAGTATAGGTAAGGCGAATGGAGATTAACTAGGGCGAATAAATCCTTTTTCTAGATGCTTATTAAGGTATTATTGCATTATAAGCAGTTCTTCTTGTAATATACCGTATAGTGGACTAAACTTTGGTGTTATGCCAGGCTTAAGTTCTATTTTAAAATTATGCTTCTCTTAGTGCGGGGCTAGTTAGTCTATAAATTGTTTTTTAAACTTGTTGATTAGGTTATGGTACTCTTTAGGTATAAAAGGTTAAGGATTAGGATACTATTTTGGTTCTAGTGCTTTCTTAATATCTTCCATAGTTATAGTAAAGATTTTATAATCTTATCTTTTTGCTAATAAGATAAAAGGCGCGGCCTATATTATATAAATTTTAAGAGGTTTTAATGTAATATCTTTACATTTTTTATCACAATTGGCAGTTATAGATTTATTATGTTAGCTCAAGGTTTGTGGCAAGGGTAATTTATATTATATTGAATTTAAATAGTTGTGTGTATATTTGTAGGGCAAATGGTTTTTTAAGCAATGACTTTGGCAGTAGGTTATATGGAACTTTAGTATTTCTTTAACCCAGCTAATTAAGGGGTTGTATCGTTTTAGCTATCCATATCTAAGTATAACTTTGTATTGCTTTAAGGGTGTTATAAACAGGGAGACATATTTAAGGTGTTCGCCTATCCGCATTTTTACTAGGGCGTAGTGCGTTATTTTGCTATATATTAAGGGTTTACCATTAAAGCCTTATAGGCCTTAGGGCTCATCATGTTTCTTTAAATTTAGGCGTTAAGTTTTTGCATAGTTTATATTAATGAAGCCTATACTGGTAGCTCCGCTGTCTATTAAGATTTATACCTTCTTCCATTTTCTAAGTATTTAAATTTCGCTGAGTATATTAAGGGAGTTGTGCCGTGTATTAGCGCTGGAAGAGCCTAGACACTTATACTCTTCTACTTTTTATCCTAAGGCGCGACTTAGCCCTAGGATAATTTGTTTTCTAAGTTGACTAAAGGCGAGATGCTTTGTGGCGTCTGAGTACAATTTATAGATTGGGTATAATTTGAGGAATGAGTACAGCTTAAGGAATGGGTATGATTTGAGGAACGGGAGGAGCTATGGCGGACCTTTTTAAAGGGGTAAGTTTGGCAATGTTTTTGAATATGTCCTTTTTTACCGCATCTAAAGCATTCTCTATTTGTGGCTTGAGTTCTTTATTTGTTAGTTCCCAAGGGTGTATAGGATTGAGCGGCATTAAGGTCCATAGGGTCGTACATAAGGCTTTTAGGTTTTGGAGACGGATCGCATTTTAGGGTGTTTTAAACGCAAGGTGTAGTTGACTTTAGGGAATAAGTCTGTTTGTTATATTAAAGGTCCTTATTAATTTGTTAACATATTATAGCAAATTTGGATAGGTTTTTTAGTAGTTCCCTACCTACTAACTAGGCTCTAATTTCATCCAAGATAGCTTGTTAAAGGGCAGCAACTCTAGCAGCTTTATTCCAATCCAGTTTACCAATAAGGCCTAAAAATTTTAAAAAGAAGCTAGTGAAGTCTTGGTTCCGTTGTTATAGGCTTTTAAGTTTAGTAATAGCTGTATGTTTGCGGCTGGTATTATTATACATTCGTTCTAGTAAAGAGGTAAAGGTTTTAAAATTAATAAAAGTGCCGTTGCGGAAGAATGGATCTATGGTTTATACAGCGTCTTTACTTAATTAGGACATTCTATAGCTAACCTTGCTAGCTTTAGTAGGGTATTAATTATAGTTTGTTAAGAGTTTAAGACGGAGCTTGGTTATAAAGGGATATAGGTTATTTTGGTTTCCATTAAATATTAGAGGATTAGGGAGCTTTTTAGATTTTGTGATAGGTATTTGGTTTGTTATATATATGGGTTAAGCTACTGTTACTGGTTCTATGTTCTTATTCAATAGGCCAGGTTTAGATACCGTTATGTTAATCTTGTTTATAGGTGTTGTTGTTGGGGTCTATAATATAGGTGCCTTAACGTTGCGGAGTTCTTTGCGGAGTGCTTCTATTAATCACTGGTATTAGGCTTTTAGTGCAGCCTATTGCTGAGCTAAGGCTTCCATAAAGGATTGTTGCATTATAGTTAACTGTTCCCTAACTAGGGTTATAATACTTGTGGTTATTAAAAGGGATTTGGGTTTGTTTGCTATTTTAATAGTAGTTATTTTAACGTAACGTAGTATAAGGGCGCGAAGAGGCTTCAGGGAAGATTTAAAGAAATAATATAAATTCTATCTAAATCTATAGGTATATAGCTCTTGCAGAGTATAAGATGTTGCGTAAAGAAGAGAAAAGGATAATAAGAGAATTATATAACTAAATACTTAGGGGTCTTGGTGGTTAATGCGTGCGTATATATATACGCGGGTTTCGACAGGGTTTAACCAAATTCCATTATATTAGTGGAATTTAGTGGAATTTAATTAAGTTAGCGGAACTTGGTGGAATTTAATTAAGTTAGTGGAATATGGTGGAATTTAATGGATTATGGTGGACAATCGCAGATAGTTGCAGATAGTTATCTGTCGAGTGTTTCACCGAGACATTCCTACTGTAACTGGGGTAGTCCCGTTACACCAACCCAGATTAATAAATAATATATTAATCCCTTTTAGCCCTAGAGAGGAGTCTTTCTTTACGGTTTCTCTTTTTCCAACTTTATATTATTCTCTTATATTAACAGAACTATATTAGTTTTTACCTTTATCTAACAGTCCTTAGTAAAGTAGTTCTTTTAGCTATATAAAAAGTAAGCTCTTTAATTACTAAGGGCCTATTTATAGGGGTAGCTATATATAGGCTAAGTATATACTAGACCTGCAGTAAAACTAGCTATGTAACTAGCTACTAAATTAATAGTGGACTATATAGCTAGTACTATAGGCCGTTTTTATAGTGCTTATAGTCCGATTTAAAGAGTTTTCTAGCTTTATACCGCTTAGTTTATACCTTAATTTAATAAAGGCCTTAATTAATAGCTAGGTAGTGGTCTATAAGTACCTTTAGCATTTATTTAGTAGTAAAAACTAGTAATACGGCGCGTTATAGGTCTAGGGTAAGCTTATTAAAGAGGTCTAGCATTAGGTCTTTATAGGAAATATAGGCTTAACTAGCTAGGTGTAAAAGCGGGTCTAAAAGGCTAAAAAGGTCTCCGTCATTTTTATATTTAGGCCTTTATAATTAAGGCAAGCGTTTTATACCTTAAAGGGGTTCTTATAAATAGAAGATAGGTAATTAACTATTTCTTCTCTAAAGAGGAAGGGGTTACTAAGTCCTAAGCGTATTACAGATATAGGTACGTCTATATATCCCCGTCAGTACAGCCAAGACATAAGCTATTTTAGCTTAAGTAGTAAGGAAATAGTCCGTATTAACTTTAAGCTTATTTTGTACTTAAAGCTTCTAATTATTAAATATAGGGTTAGTTCTATATATAAGCAATAGGGGGTCCATAACCTTCGCGGACTATAATAATGCTAATACTATATATTAGGCTAGGGTCTTAAGGACTATAGCAAATCTCTAGGTATTTAATAATTCCTTACTAGGTATAGGGGTGTCTCTAGTTTTAAGCAGCTCTTAAAGTTGTTTAATTTTAGTATTAGCTGCCGCGAGCTCTAACTAGGAGTTTAAGTTAGTTACCGTTTTACTATTAGAGGTAGTAGAGGGTCCTATAGCTGCTTTGCCAACTATTATATTTCTTAGTATAGTAGTAGGAGTATTAAGTAATTTCTAATGTTTATTTATTTTTTAGGGGTTCTAGTCTGTGCGTATCCTATTATTATTGTCCTAGTAATATCTATAGAGTTCTATTTTATATTCCTGTTCTATTTATAGTCTATAAATATATTTAAGTTCCTTCTTAGGAAGAAAGAGTAGTATAAGCTTTAGATAATGTTAGTAGCTTAGCTAATTAAAGTATAAGTACGGCAAGAGGGTCGCGCAAGCCTATATAATTGGATTATCTATAAGCGAAAATCCAAAGCTAGAGAAAGGAAAGGGGAAGAACGGAAGTACCACTTAAAGTTATATATAATCCTTTAGTTATATAACCGCAATTTATGGTAATTTGCTAGTACCGTAACACTAAATATCCTGTTAATAACTATAATAGTTAAATATATCCCTTTTATAGGTTTTCTTAGATAAACTCTTTAAGTGCTTTTAACTCCTCTTTAGTTAACTTATAGATTAGAAAGAATCTTAAACTAGTTCCTAGTTCTAATTTTATCCTATAGTCCTATACTATATACTTTAATATCTTTTTACTTTCTAGGCTCTATAGCTTTTTACCATACTTATAGTAATCTCTTTAGTATATAATTTAAACCCTACTTAGTCTGTTTATATCTTACTTTAATTTAATACTATACCATTTTAGTTAGTTATTATATTTTATATAGTTAAGTACCTTTAATATTAACCTAATCTATAACCTAATCGATCTTTAGATTATATTTCTATAACTAAGGCATTCCTAATACTGCCTTATCTCATTCTAATAGTAAGATATTTAAAGATATTATAACTAGTCTCCCTATAATAGTTATCTAAATAGGTCCTACTTTTAAGATTAATAATACCTTCTCTATAGGCTATTGGATTTTTCAAAATTATTATTAATAGATATAGATGCTCCTTTTATCTATATAGTAGTCCTATTTTTTTTAACTGCCGCTAGCAATATACAGTTCCTTATTACTCTACTATCTATTAATGCCCTAAACTGCTAATCTTACTAATTAACTTTTAAATATAGATCTTATTCTTAAATTTCTTTAGGGGTTTAAGGGTTTATTACTAGCTCCCTTTAGTTTTATAGGCCTCCCTTTTCCTAATTATTAGCTTAGTTTCATTTATACTTAGTCTATCTTTAGCTAATACTTTATTCGTTTCTTTTCTTCTATATACTATAGATATATATTCTTTAAGCGTTCCTACTACTATTATCTATCTAGGCATTCTTCCGTAAGAAATCTTCTTAGTTAAAATATTAGGTTATTTAACTCCTAAACTTCTACTAGATGCTAGCTATATATATACTTAGTATTTCTATATTTTCTTTTATCCGGTACTATAAGGTATATTATTTAGGTATATAGTAGGAAGTAGGTAAGCCGAGTATAAGTTATAGAAGAGTTAATAAAAGAGGACAATATAGTAAAGAGTATAGTAATAGCCTTATACGGAGACGAACTAATAAGGGAGGAAAGGGCTGTAAGTCTAAAAAGCTTATAAGGGGGTATTAAGGACTAGCCAAAGGCTGGGCTTAATAGCCCTAAGAGCTTCTAGGATATAGCTAAGTAAGGGGCTAAAAGATCCCTTATATTGCCTCCTCCTTTATTAGGGCTATCCCATAGCCTATATACCTAATAGATTAACTATATATAAAAATGGTAAGCAATGCTAAAGCTTTACTTATATATAAGAAACGGTTAAAGGCTAGCTAAGTAGCCTTAATAAAAACCGTAACCTATAGCTAAAACCTAATAGGAAAAAAGGACTATTTAGAAAACAAAAAGTGTCTATTAGTACGGTAAGACTTAATCGCATATAATTAATCTTAAAGAGATAACCGTATATAGTTAAGTTTTGGCAACTCTTTAGCTAATAGTTAGATAATCTCTACTTAAAGCTAGCTTAATTATATAAGATTAAGGTAGGCCATAGCTTTTTAGCAAGCCATAGCTCTATAAGAGATAATTACCTATAATTAAGTCTAACAGCCCTTTTAGCTAATAACTAAAGAGTCTCTAGGTTAGGCTATAGCCCTAAGGTAAGCCTTAGCTTAAGATAAAATCGTATATAATCAATCTTAATTGCCTTCCCCTATTAGTATAATTGGTTTTTATAATAAAGTAATGGCCAAATAGCTTATACTTATATTTCCTTTCTTCTAAATTACGACCGTAACTAAGTAATATTAGTAAGTCTAAGCCGTAGCTTAAGAAGGGATAACTATATATAGTTAAGTCTTGGCGGTCCTTAAGCTAATAGCTGGAGAGTCTTTAGGCTAAAGCTATAGCTCTATAAGAGATAATTACCTAAATTTTTTAAGCCGTAGCTTAAGGTAAGCTATAGCTTATAAGATCGTCTAAAATCCCTAAGCCGTAACTCTTAGACAAGCCGTAGCTCTATAGGCAACAATTGCCTATAATTAAGTCTTAATAGCCCTTTAGCTAATAACCGGAGAGTCTTTAGATTAGAGCTATAGCTTTATAAAAGATTATATAAAATGTTAAAGCCGAAGCTCTTAAGCGAGCTATAGCTCTAAAATAATTGCCTGCGATTAAGTCTTAGTAGCCCCTTAGCTAATAACTAGAGTCTTTAGATCGGAGCCATAGCTTTATAAGAGATAGTTATATATAATAAAGTTTTAAAAGCCGTAGCTTTAGAAGTAAAGGTAGTAGCTACAGATTTAAAAACTAGTTGTTAGTTTTTAGATAGCTATTAAATAGTAGTTAGAAAGCCGCTAAGGTAGCTACCTTAAGGACGCTTAACCTTTTAGATAATCTTTAGATAGTAATTAAATCACCTTTAGGTTACCGTTAAGCAGAGCTATACTACTATACTATTAATTATATAGAATCTTTGTAAGCCGTAGCTTAGGGTAAGCCATAACTTATAAGATTATATAAGATCTCTAAGCTAAAGCTCTTAAGGTAAGTTGTAGCTTATAAGATTATATAGGATCTCTAAGCCCAAGCTTAAGGTAAGCCGTAGCTCTAAAAGATAACTGCCTATAATTAAGTCTTAGTAGCCCCTTAGCTAGTAACTAAAAAGTCTTTAGGTTAAAGTTATAGCCCTATAAAAGATTATATAGAATCTTAAAGCTAAAGCTTTTAAGGTAAGCTAAAGCTTAAAATAAGCCGTAGCTCTAAGAGATAGCCGCCTATAGCTAAGTTTTAGTAGCTCTTTAGCTGCTAATTAGAGAGTTTCTAGGTTAGGTTATAACCCTTAGTAAGCTATAGCCTATAAAATTACCTACAAATTTAGAGCCGTAGCTCTTAATCTAGCCAAATCTTTAGATCTGGGCTCTTTAAGGACTTTTAACCTTTTAAGCTTTAGTTAATGGGACCTACTTTAGTGTAGTAAACCGCGGTTAGCCTTATAGAGCATCGCTAATCGCCTTAGAAGGTAATCGCGTTTAATCTAATCTCCCTTCTCTAATCTATATTTTAATTAACCGTTTATAATAGATACGATTTTAGATATTTGCTAATATACTTAATCTATTACAGCATACGTAATTATTTTAGGTAAGAGGTAAAGGATTAAAAATTCCCTTTTCTCTTTATCTATATCTCTCTAACTATTATCTGCAAATGCAATCTACTAAACACCTATTAGTATAGCTACTCTATAGTATGCGCGATTATCCTAAAAAGGTAAAAGACCTAATCCATACTCTAATTAATCGTTATTAGCGGATACGGTCCTAGATATCTGCTAGGATAGCCGCTCTATAGTATATATAATCGTCTTAGGTAAAAAGTAAAGAATTATATAACTACTTATAGGCAGAGCCTTTAGCCTACCGCTGGCTATTATCTAAAGGGAATAGAATTAGTTTAAATATAAGGCGTATTTCTTAGGTATATAGAAAAAAGTAGATAAGCTAAGTATAAGTTATAAAAGAGTTAATAGAAGAGGACAATATAGTAAAGAGTATAGTAATAGCCTTATATGGAGACAAATTAATAAGGGAGAAAAGGGCTATAAGCCTAAAAAGTTTATAAGGGGGTGCTAAAGCCTAGCCTCTGGCTAGGCTTAGTAGCCCTAAGAGCCCTTAGGATATAGCCAAGTAAGGAGCTAAAAGATCCCTTATATATATCCACTATATCCTAAATATATACTTCTTATTTTTTACTTTTAGTACCTTATATATTTTATATTTATTATCTATATATATAAACTATAACAGCAGATAATATACTAGGTGTTTTAGATCAACTCTTAGCTTATTACCCTTTTTAAGTTTAAACCTTTATTATATTAATTTAAGTATTATAACTTCTTTCGCAGGTACTAAAATACGCTAATTACTTCTTTAGTCCTCTAATTACTTCTTTAGATCCTTAAACGTTATAATTAATACTCCCTTAATATAACTTATATATCTTTCTATAATTACTTAATCTTAAATAACTTGTTTATTTGGCTATAGGTAAAGGTCTTCCTAATTATCCGCTTTCTATAATACTTATATTACCTTTAATATAGTTCCTTTAGCGTATACAATCTATTTATAAAAAAGTCTCTTATTATTACTACTTCGTCATAGTCCTTTATATATCGTTCTTTAAACCTAGTTAGAATTCCTAAATTCTTTTCTTATTCTAGTTCTTATAGCTACTTAATCCTTAGTATACCTACCCTTAGCCTATTAGTAATCAATTATATAGTTACTCTGTCCCTTAAATAACCTAGTATACTTAGCCTTTAGTACTCTTTTTATTTTTACTATATAGCAACTCGTTTCTTAAGTCTATTCTAGTCTTTTTCTAGTTTACGTCTAGTAAGTAAATCCTTAAGATCTTTGAATTTCTTAACTATAGTGTTAACTTTCTAACCCTTAAATTAAGTCAATTTTTTGATATAATAACCTATAGAGTTTAGAGACTCTTATAAAGCAATTTATTAAGTACAAAATCTTATTAGGAGGTTAATTTACCTATTATAATAACTCCAAGCTGGGGGAGAGGCTACTAGCTCTATAAATAATTCCTTATCTACCTTATCTACCTTATTACTAGAAGATTGCTCCGCCATTATACTATAGAGGTGCTTTAAGTAGGAGAGCTTTACTACGCGAGCGTTTTTTCTTCTTATTAATAAGAGCCTCTTAAAGGCGGTTATTCTCGTCCTTTAGTACTTATAATTGCCATCCTAAATAATCTACTTAATGCCCCCTTCTTTATATCTCCGTTTAGAGAATATCCGTTTTATTCTTAATAGTATACTAATTAAAAAACTTTTCTTATCCATATTATAAATATACTAGGGATCCACCTTATATTATTCGATTTTATATAATAATAACTCGAAATATAATAATTATTTAAAGGCTAAATCGGCTTTTTTCCTATTTATATCTATACTGGATATCTATTAAGATATAAGGTTAACCTTCTATCTCTTAATAAACCGATCGGCCTATAACTTGCCCACCTCCCTACCGCCAATTTTAGAGGTAAAATTACGTATTATCTATCTTAAAGGGGGTAATCCTCGCTTATAAAGGCTGTCAATGTATTATATAAGCTCTTTCTCCTAGGTATTATTAAGGAGTCGTTTATTTTTAAACTTTTATGCCATAGTACCCTAAATGCCTTATTGCCGTCGCGATAATATATTTTAATCGCAACCATACTTTTTCAATATTTTAGTATAATTAGGTGCTTCTCTAGGCTTTAGCGATTTTAATAATTTAGTGCGGCTTTAATTGGGGTTATATTAGTGGAGATAAAAATAATTTATATTTTGATAATTTTTTATATATGCGATTGTTAGGCGAGGTAAATATATATAAGATATTATAGGGGTATCCTATAACACGAGCACGGTAAAAGGGTCACATAAGCCTATATAATTAGATTGTCTATAAACAAGGATCTAAAGCTAGAGAAGAGGAAAGAAGAAGAGTAGTAGCGCCGCTTAAAGTTATATATAATTATCTGGTTACGTAATGGCAATTTGCGGTAATCTAATGGCAATTTACTAGTACTGTAACAATAATAGTATAATATATATATAATAATATAATTATTAAAAAGCTTATTTATATATAAAACATAGCTATATAATAAAGTTATTAATAATACTATAATATAATTTAAAAAAAGAATTTTAATTTTTTTTTTAAATTTATAGCTTTAGTATTTAATAAGCTATATTTAAAAATTTGTAAACTTTTAATAAACCTTATTAAGTTATAGGCGTATAAAAAGATATATTTTTGTATTTTTTTGATAAGGAAAAGCCTACACGAGGTAGGCCCGTGCACACGTTATGAGTCAAAAGGAAGATTCTTCCATATATGCACAGGACGGCCTATTACCAACCGGGTCATCTGTTCCCGCCATCCACTCTCTTACTTGCTCGACCCAGACCCAGCAACATGTCCCCGCTAGAGACCTCGTCTTCGCCACTTGCTCCGTTCACTCTCGCTAAAGAAAATGGTAATCACCAGAAATAATACAATGCTCATATAGCATGCATTGCTGATAAGGCCCAGCTGAATATGCTTGCCAATGGGTTTCTCACTCTATACATTCTGGATTCTCCACCACACCGCTCGCCGTGCTCGACTTGTACGTGAGGCGAGCAAATACGTTCAATATTAATAAAGAAACAGCAAAATTATGCTTTGACGACGCGTCAACTCCTGAGGTCAAAGCCGTGCTGAATTACATCATCGAAAACTCACAGCGTTTGCTCTCGTCTGACATGCTTGAAATTGGGATTAAGCTCCTCGTACCATATGGCCGTGGATATCTTGTCCAGGCAGATTTCATTCAGCGCCGCATGCTCGGGTGCACTCTGGCTCAAAGCTGTGCCGGTTTTTTATCAACAAATTCTCTCTTGCATTACTACAACCCGGCCACAATCCCCAATCTTCAGCCCCAGGAGCTCATTGAGGCTGTCGCTGGTGCCATCCTGATAAAGTCCGATTCAGATGTTCGTCAGAACATGGCCTTGGCGAATGAAGAGATAGCTGCAAGGTTGTCCTTGGCGTGGATTGCAACCTCGCCATTGCTCAAAAACCGGCTTGTCATTGTTGCAAGCCGACATCCTCTGGTCATGGCAGACTGGTTATGCTCAGCGTACGGCCTAGGAATTCGCATCACTCTTGTTGGGCCGGAAGGTCACCTCCTCCAACATCATTCGGCACAATATCCAGCCATCGAACAGTACCTTCCAATCGACATGAATTTGGATGACGGCTTGGCGCAGAGAATTCTCACAGTTCTTAAGAATGACGGCCGTCCATTCCATGGGATAACGACTTTCAAGGATCCTTATTTCATTTATGTGGCAGAAGTTGCAAAGGCCCTAGGTCTCCACACCGAGCCAATTGATGCGGTCAAGACTTGTATAGATAAACACTCAACCAGCCAGCTGATACAGCACTCTATGCGGCCCGTTCGGGTTAAAAATCTTGAGGAGTTGAAAGATGAGCTTACGAAGAATGAGGTTACTTATCCCCTCATCGTTAAGCCCTGCAATGGTTACGGTTCTGAAGGGGTCTTTAGGGCCGACACTGAAGACCAGCTCTACGTAGCGGTTTTAAAACTAAAGTCAACGGCAGAAGTGGATGTGCTCATCGATACCTTCGTAGAAGGTCCCGAAGTTGACTGCAACTTTGTCCTTCTGCACGGGGAAGTTTTATTCTTTGAAGTCGTAGACGGGTTCCCTTGTACGGCAGAGGACGATCGCTTCGACGGCGGAGATTTTCTCGAGACTGACCAGATGTGGCCTTCCAATCATCCGGCCGCCGAAAAGGAGCTGCTGCGCCGCAAGCTCCACGAGATTCTTGTCCGCCTTGGCCTTCAGAACGGAGTTTTTCACATTGAGGCTCGTGTGATAAACTCGGAAGTGGAGTATAACACGAAGGATGGGATAATAGACCTGCGTCCGCACCATCGCCAACTACAAGGGGAGTCCGATTGCTTCTTAATTGAAATTAATGTGCGTCCGCCTGGCCACGGTGGATTCACGGCATCCAAATGGGCGTACGGGATTGATTATCTGAGCCTTTATTCTCTTTGTGCCCTCGGTGCTGACGAGCAGATGATGGCGTTGGCTCAACCTTATGCATTCGCGGAGGGCGCACAAGGCTGGTGTAATACCGTGTTCATTAATGCGGAGAAGGCTGGTATCTTCAATGGTGAAGATATTCCTCAACAGGTGAGCAAGATACGGCCCGACTTAATGGCATATGTGGTTTTCAGTGTTTGCTACTACAATCACGGGGACGTTGTGACGGATAATCCGCCCCGTATTGCGCTATTCGTAGTAACTTCCCACTCCGGCCGGAAGCATGTGAGAGACGTGGCTCAGGCCATAAGGGAGACCGCACAGCCGCTGGTTCGAATGCAACATGACAGCATCTAAGCCGGTTGTGCAAGGGGGTTGCATGCATGGGCCGTTCTAAATATCAGTGCGTTTCTTCTATTTCTGAAGCTTTCAATAATACAAATTTTATTATTTCGGTGACCAGCGGGAACAATCCGTCCTTGCACTCCCCTTGTGCCGTAGTTAGCGTTGGATGGGGGCCGGAGTCTAAACCGACTTTCATCGAAGTACGAAATTTTTTCGAGGGTGGACCGTGCAAGAGATCAATGCGCCGAAACGTGTAGAAGTACGGGCCATATCTTGAACAATGCCACATCTTGCACAGCTTTCCTCACCAAAATACACTTTTTTAAAAATTCTATAACTTAGGGCTTGTTTGGTAACTTTTTTTGACCAGGTCAGATCGACCAGGTGGATATCCACTAGGTCAGCCTTTTCATACCTATGCGCCCGATATTAAGCGCTACTAGTGGGCGCCAAAGCAGGGGTGTATATCCACCTGGTGGAGGGTGTCCGTTTGGTAGGATCGTCGCCAGGTGGGTAAAAAGGCGTAGGGTGGTTATGTAATACGCATAGAGCGCCAAGGACGTCAGAAAAGCTCTACATAGAATAAGTAGTTAGATCCTTATTAATATACTTACCTTTTTAAATAGCCGACAACAACAAGCCCATTATGGCTAGATCTATTGCCGTTGTGGCCGCCTCTACCCATGCCTCTATCAGCACCCCTACCTCTGTTACTACATCTAATACAGCGTCCTCCGCAACTACCTTACCTACCTCTAAGCCAGTATTAACACCTCCAGAGAAGCAATTAAATAAGCGTACGTAGGCGGATATAAGGAGTGACGGCGGCGGTAGCGAAGGATATACAGCTGCTGATAAAGATAGTAAGCGGCCTGTTACTAGAAAGGAAGAAAAGAGGGCGAATATAGAGGATATTCAACCTACCAAGAAGCTTCAATTCTCTTAGCTTGCTAGATTAAATAAAGCCTTTTTAGATTTCCTGCAGATCCTCTTAATACAAGGCAAGAAAACCAATGGCGCAACGTTCAAAGCCACTAAATATACCGACGCTATTGCCTATATTAAAGCCAAATTGGGCTAAGACCTTTCTCTTAAGCAGTTAACAAATAAGTATAACTATTAGAAGACCACCTGGCGCGAGTGGGAGGCTTATATAAAGGCGTGTTCTGGCTAGGGTAAGCATAAGGTTACTAGCTTGCCATATACAGATAAGCCTGGCGTAATAAAGACATACTTTTACAATTATATTAAAAGACGACCTTTTATGAAGAAGTAGCCGCCTTACTACAATAAGCTAAAGGAGCTGTTGGCTGGAAAGATGGCCTACAGTAACTATACGGCATTAATTAATAAGGCCCTAGATAAGGATTCAGCTTAGAACAAAGGTATAGTTAAAGATAACGCTAAAGACAATATTAAGGATATTAAGGATCCAAATTTACTACATAAGATGGTTGAATAGAGCCCATCTAGTACGCTAATAGAGGGCTAGAGTCCTACGCCCTTACCTAGTTTACCCTTACATTCCCCCTTAGTATCATCCTCTTCCTTACAGCCCTCACCAATATCCTCTACAGCCACCTTATTTGCGTCAAAAAAGAAGCCTCGAAATACCATAAAAATAGGTCAGCTAGATCTAGTAAGGCGCTTAACAAAGAACGCAGCTATGGCTGCCAATTGAAGCCGCTTATTAAAGGCGTCTGCAGCCACGGAGGCTCTAAGCGAGAGTATTAGTAAGGCAGCGTTAATATTTAATTCTTTAAAGACAACGCTGTTGGAAATTCATTACTCACTAATTAAGAGGGCTATTAACAGCTTTATTCGTGATTTTAAGCACCTTACCGCCGCTAATCAGCAGCTCGTTCTAAAAGCCTTTAAGGTTAAAAGCAGGACCTTAATCTTTAATTCACTTACCAGCGACGCCAGGAACAGGTATATTAAGCAGCTAGTAGTTGATATGAGACGGCAGCAGGCGTCTACTAGTTAAATTAAGTAGGTTAATAAAGAATTAGAGCTTAGTAGCGAGTTAAAGAATTAATTTTATAGAGAATTTAGTTTAAGCTTATAGGTAGTGCGGGTAATGTAACTAAGCTATAATCAAATCACCTATTACGACTTTTTTCTTAGTGGTGTTGTATGTTAATTTAATACCCTAAATGCTTTGCTTATAGATTAATCACCTCTATGGCTTTATATTAAATATTTCTAGATTCTCTAAAATTAAATTATAGATTTAACTTCCTCCTTAACTTCCACCTTTATCCCTTACAGTTAGAACGCTTTGATACTGCTCCCATATTACATCTGCAATATCCTCACGCCGCTGGCTCATTGCCTGCTCCTCAATATCGGTAGAAATAATATACTCATTAGCATCTAAATCATCCTCACTTTTATACCCAAAGTCCTTATCCTGCGGGTTACGGCCGTTCTGGTTTATAAAGTTATGAACTGCCGTAAGCGCCTATACAATCTTGACCTATGTCTTTTATATGTAGCCTCTGCGGCCCTTATTAAAAATAAGGAAACGTGATTTAAGTACACCAAACGTCCGTTTAATTACATTCCTTAGCTGTGAATGGCGTAGGTTATATAGCTCGTACTTATTCTTAGGCCTTTAGGCCGCTTTAGCTTGCTCCTTTAAATAATATCTAACCTTTTAATAGGGCACAAGAACTATAGGATCATCCGCAGCGTATCCAGCGTTAGTTAGATAATATCGTCCTGGTAGTATATTAAAGCCTCAATCTTTGGCGAAACCAAATACTCGGCTATTATGCGCAGAGCCTTCCCAACCGGGTAATATATAGACAAAGTTCATATTAAAATCGCATGCTGTAAGCACGTTCTGCGATATAAATCCCTTCCTATTTCGCCATGCAGATTGCTTGGCTTTAGGTACTGAAATTAGAATATATAAGCCGTTAAGGGCGCCAATACAATCACTAAAAAAGGGCCACATTTTGTTATTAGATTCAACCCGATCGGGCGTTTAATTAGGTGGCAATTTAATAATATCCTTATGCAGCTTACATAGAGCATTAAGGACCTTATGGAAGGCTTTACTTTAGGTAAGCTCTAGCCTAATATTACTTAAATATTAACTGCTTACAAGCTAATTATATATATAGAGTACTAGAACTCCTACGCAACGAGCCTTTAACTGAGCCCACCTCTATATATAGCCATAAATATCATCAGCTTCTAAGCCGCTGATACGCCTTCTTGCCCGCTTAGATTATATTCGTTAACGAGCCTATTAAGGAGCAACACAAATAGCTCTTAATTAAGCCGGGTTAACGTCTTAATCGCCTGCGGAGGCCTAAGTAGTAGTTCCACCGTCCTTGCCTCGCCGCACAGAGGGTTAACAATTTGCTGGCGTCTACGACTAGGCGCAGGAAGGCTTTTCGCATAATCTATAAGCATCTAGATCAATGCTAGGAGCGCTAGAAGGCTTGTAGATACTGCTATTAATATTTAGGGCTTCATATTCGGAGGTTATGTGATGGCAATACTTGTGTAAAAATTATTAAAAATACGGTTAAGTCGATTGACCTGGCCGGATAGGCAGTTAGACAGTACCCCCCCCGTAGAAGTGGAGGTACTGGTGAGATTAGGCGCTTTTGACCTACTAGGTGGGCGATTTTTACCAAAATCGCGCAGTCTATTCTACTTTTGGCTGTATAATCGCGGCTGACGCGAGGACTCCACCTGGCCAGATAGGGGCTCGACTTTTAGCTGCCAAGACTATCCACCTGCCTAAAATCCACCTGGGCTACCAAACGGACGACTCCTACCAGGTAGATATTGATCTAGGTGGCCCGTGAGCCACCAGGTGGGCCCAGGTGGGCCTAGGTAGGTTTTTTAACCACCTACCTAGTCGATTTGACCTGGCCAAAAAAAGTTACCAAATAAGCCCTTAGTAATTATAAAAGATATTAATATTAAAATTGAAATATAATTTATCAAATGGCAACTTTATCGTTTTATGAAATTAAAATTATAAAATTATAAAAAATATATTAAAAACTAAATTTAAAAAAAACTGTTAATAATAGGTATATACTGCTTATTATAAAATTAAATTAAATTGTTTTGGATAAATATTATAACGTGGCACACGGGGTTTTGCACGAGCCCTGAGTTTTGCTCAAGCTAGTAAACTGCCTTCCTAATATAGATGGAACACCAAAATACTGCCGAAATGCCTTAGAAGTAGCTGTTGGGTCATACACGACCCGATAGCGTGCACGGCTACTTCTAAGGCATTTCGGCAGTATTTT
>Ga0307507_10004533_pt1 | contig 24414 bp, 4 predicted proteins | sample 7_EM_MG_FD_207223 | JGI IMG/M metagenome (GOLD analysis project Ga0307507, IMG submission 207223) | Populus trichocarpa ectomycorrhiza microbial communities from riparian zone in the Pacific Northwest, United States - 7_EM | ecosystem: Host-associated > Plants > Roots > Unclassified | place...
ACCACCACTGTTTCACCTATGTATTACCTTGACTCGCTCACCGACTCGCTCACCGACTCGGTCAATTACCCCTTTATTGTCTACACCTTTCATGTATATATACCACCTGATTTCCATAGATTTACAAGAAAGTTGCTCACTCAATTCTCCCATACTTGCACTGTTACAATAACCCCTATAAATAGGCCCTCAGTAATTAAGGAGCTTGCTTCTTATATAGCTAGAAAGACCACTTTATAAAGAATTGCCAGATAAAGGCAAAAATAGGTAAGGTTCTGTTAATTTAGGAGAATAGTATAGAGTTAGAAAAAAAGGAACCCTAGAGGAAGACTCCTCTCTAGGGTTAAAAGGGATTAATATATTATATATTAATCTAGGTTGGCTAGTTAGTAGAAAAAGCTACACTATCCCTTATACCTTATTCCGTAATAGATATTAAGTTTTAACCTCTACTTTAGCTAACTCTAGAGTAAATACCTTTACCTTAATAGACACCCAGTGTGCTATAAAGCTAGCTGACTTTTTAAATATACCCCTTAAAGAACTGCCCAAACTAATTCCTATTCGCGGGTATAACGGACGGATAGGACCACCCATTACGACTATTTTGCGGATTTACCTCCGTATAGACGGACGAAGGTAGTATAATATCCCCTTTCTTATTACAGACCTAGAAAGCTACGACATAATCTTAGGAAGAAAATGGCTAGCCTATCTAGGCTTATAGCTTAATATATGGGGTAGACGGCTTGTCTAGCCTAAAACCCTACCCCTAACACCCCCTTTTATAAAGGAAATCAGCATTATAATAGAAAACCTTATACGGCTATAGATAGACACCGTTTACTAGGCCGATGCTATACGTAGGGACCAGGCTTTTAAAAAGAACGTACAGCTTAACCCACAACGGATCCATATACTACGCCGCCCCTAGACTACCTATATTATACCACCCGCACCAGAGATTAAAAAGGTCAGTAAAAAGCTAGCGGAGCTCCCCGTAGGGAACTCAGGCCCTATATAGCTATAAAGAATAGCAAGGAGTATTAGATACTATACTAAATATATAAACTGGAGGGATAACTTATGGAAAATGGAACAGGAGCTAAAAAAGATTATAAACCCTAGGCTATAAAATACGGCCTAATAATAGTCCGTAAAGAAACCTATAGGCCTCCCACTAGTTAATATCTACTATATTAGCGCCATAGGATTCTACCAGAACTTAGTTTAACCTAATACCATTGCCTTTACTACCAGCTTATATAAAATTAATTAAATAATTAAGTAAAAGGAAAATAAGCTTAATAAACAGGAAGGCGAGCTTATAGATAAGGAGCTAGTAGAACAGAAACTACCCTATTAATACTAGAAATTTAAGGACGTGTTCTCTAAGGCAGTATTAGATATACTCCCGCCTTACTAACCGTACAACTATAAGATTGAGATTGAGCCAGATAAGGAAGACACACTTAGCTATAGCCCCCTTTGTTAGTAGTCTACTGCCAAATTATAGGCTACAAAGCAGTACCTTATTAATAACCTAAATAAGGGCTTTATTAAACCTAGTTAAGCCCCTTTTAACTCGCCTATTCTCTTTACTAAAAAGCCAAATAGAGGACTTTGTTTCTGCATCGACTACCATAAACTAAATAACATAACCTACAAGGACCACTACCCACTGCCCTTACTTAATAAGACTTTAACCCAAATAAGTAGAGCTAAGATCTTTACTAAGCTTAATATCCGTCAGGCCTTTTACCAGATTAAGATGGACCCTAAATTAGAAGATCTTACTATATTTCGGACCCACTACGGAACATATAAATACAAAGTACTTTCTTTTAGACTGACTAACGGACTAACTACGTACTAGCGATATATAAATAATATACTCTTTAACTACCTTAATAACCTCTGTACGGCCTACCTAGATAATATTATAATCTACTCCAAGAATAAGTTAGAACACGAGGAGTATGTCTATAAAGTCCTATAATAGCTCCGCGAGGCTGGTCTCTAGGCCAATATTAGGAAATCGGAATTCAGTATTAAGCGTATAAAGTACCTAGGTTTTATTATTAGTATAGATAGAATTAAGGCCGACCTAGAGAAAACGGCTATAATTAACTAGTAGACACCCCCACGGACTATAAAAGGGGTATAATTATTTCTAGGTTTCTGTAACTTCTATTAACACTTTATTAAGAACTATAGCAGGATTACCTAGCCTCTTAACCGCCTTACTAGGAAAGACCAGCCATTCTACTTTAACGCCGTATATATGTAGGCCTTTAATAAGCTTAAAAAACGGCTAGTATCGGCTCCCCTACTTGCCCACTTTGACCTAAAATAGCCCTTAATGCTAGAAACTAATGCCTTAGACAGCACGATAGCCGGCATTTTCTCCTAGAAGTAACCGAACGGAAAATAGCACCCTATTACATACTATTTAAAGACTATAATAGATGCCAAGCTAAACTACTATATCCACAATAAAGAAATACTGGCTATTGTCTCTAGCTTTTAGCAATGGCGTATATAGCTAGAGGGGACCCCTAAGCCTATTAAGGTGGTTTTAGATTATAAGGCCCTAGAATACTTTATAACAACCAAGGCCCTTATGGCCTAGTAGGCACGTTAGGCGGATATCCTATCTTAGTTTAACTTCTTAATTATATATAAACCAGGCGCTATAAACCATATGGATACTCTTATAAGGCGTAAACAGGACCTAGGTAACTAGGCGGCTATAAAGATCTTATTATAGACCTAGATACTACTATAACCAGAGTACCTTAACCCCTAGATATAGGCAGAGCTAAATACGGACCCTTTAGATGCTAAGATATATCCTATTAACTCTACAGAACTTAACCTTATTAATAAACTGCTATAGGTAAACTATATAGCCCCTTCTCTATAGGAGTACCGCAAAAAGGTAAAGGATGCTACTAGCCTATAGTCCCTTAAAAACGGACTGCTTAAGTACTAGGAACGGCTAGTAGTAGCAAAGGAATAGAATTTACGAACCCAGCTTATCGCCAAAGTATATACCTAGGTCTCTATAGCCCACCCTAGAAAGAATAAGACCTATAAAATTATTAGTAACCGTTACTACTAGCCTAGAATAGTTATAGATATTAACCGCTATATACAGAACTATAACAACTGCTATAGGTTTATAATTCTACGGGATAAAACCCTAGGACTATTAAAGCCACTCCTAATACTAGAACGCCCTTAGCAGTATATCTCTATAGACTTTTATAAGCTGCCTACGGACCGTAATGGATATAATATAGTAATAATCCTAGTTAACCGCTTTGGCAAGCGCCTGTTCTTAATCCCTTATTATAAGGATATTAATGCCAAGGAGGTAGCCCAACTATATATCTATTATGTCTACCAAATTTATGGACTACTAGATACTATTATATCTAATTATAGGCCGCAGTTTATATTAGCCTTCTAGAATAAGTTTACTTAGATCCTTAGCATTAAGCTAAAGCTTTCTATAGTATACCACCCCCAGACAGACGGTTAGACGGAGATTGTAAATTAATACTTAGACTAGAGGCTCCGGCCCTTTATTAACTACTTCTAGGATAACTAGGGTAAACTACTACCTCTAATAGACTACGCCTAGGCAACCCTACCCTATAACTCTACGGGATTTGCACCTATTTAGCTAGAAATAGGATACTTACCCTATATAAGCTTTAACTAGGAAAGACTGGAGGGGCTATAGACTGTACGCAAAAAACTATTTTATAAGAAAGCCCAGCAATATACTAAACGCTTAAAAGAAGCTTAGACGGTAGCCTATATAAATCTAAAAAAGGCCTAAAGATTAATAGAACAGCAGGTAAATAAGCACAGGCGTAAGCCTAACTTTACTATAGATAATAGGGTCTAGGTTATAATAAAGAACTAAAAGATAGAACGGCCTAGCCGTAAGCTAGACTATAAAATAGCAGGACCGTATAAGATCCTTAATAAAGAAGGCAACTTATATAAGGTTAAGCTCCTAGACTTAATTAAAGTCTATTCTATCTTTTCGCCGGATAAGCTATGGAAGGCTATAAATAACCCACTACCTGGATAAAAGAATAAGCCTTCCCTATTAATTTAAGTTAATAGCGACAACAAATAGGGAGTTAACGAAATACTAGCCTATAAACTAGTATAAGGAACGCTACGATACCATATCTAATAGAAAGGCTACAATCTAGATCTAACCTAATACCCCACCTAGAATTTTATAGGCTACCCCTAGAGACTTAAAGAATTCTATAACTAATACCCTAACAAACCTGGACCCCCAAAGTACCTTAACAAGTAGATAAAGTGCTAGTATAGCGAAAACGATAGGCTGCCTATTGAGTATAAAGACAAGAATACCCCACGGACATAATATGGACATATAAAGCCTAAGGGCAGGCTTTTTCGGAGGGGGGGGTAATGTTACGGCGCTGGTGGAAAACGGTGGATCTTAGTAGACGTGGATTATAGTAGACGCGAGTCACGTGACTTGAGGACCGCATAAAATATCAAGCGGCGCTGCTATTCTTCTCCTTCCTTTCTCTAGCTTTGGATCCTCGTTTATAGACTACCAATTGTACAGGCTTGCGCGTCCCTTATACCGTGCTCGTGCCTCGATTGACTGAGTCGCTAACACATAAGCAGATTCGTACCCTTGCAGCTAATTAGAAGGTCAATTGTCTCTAAGCCTAAAGCATATAAAAGACTCTAAAGGAGATCCTAGAAAGCCTTGCTGCCCTATAAAACAGCTTAGCCTCCCCTTTACAAAGCCCTAGTCAACCCATTCGTTCGACCGAATGCGATACACCAAAAGCGGTCACAACTACCTACTCGCGAGCCTCGTCCGAATCGCCACGTACTATGCCTTCAGCCAATGCTTGTCGCAACACCCCAATTGACCCTGCCACGGTCACGTGCTTTAATTGCGGAAAGGATAGTCACTTTACCACGTCCTGCCTAGAGCCAAAGGATATGGGTAATATTAAGGAGATAGAGAAAGAAGAAATATCTAACAAGTTAGGAAAAGAAGAACCCTAGGAAAAAACTCCCCCTTAGGGTATCCTATTAATCTTAAAGAGATTAATTTAAGTTAGCTAATGGGTGGTAAACACTTTATAGTTCTATATATAGTATCTTAAAATGGATATAGAGTTAATATAACTGCCCTTATTAACACTAGAGCAAATAGCTTTACCTTTATAAACACTACTTATATAAATAACGTTACTAAGTTCTTAAATATAAATACTACCCAACTAAAGAAGCCTGTTTAAGTAAAAGGCTATAACGGCCAAGTCGGTAAGCCGGTTACCTATATCTTAAAGCTATATATCGCTATTAATAGATAACGCTAGTTTGGCATTCCCTTCTATATCCTAGACCTAGGGTCCTATAACATAATCCTTAGCCGAAAATAGATATTCTATTTTAATATTTGGCTAAACGTTTAATAAAGATAGTTCGTCTGGCTAGAGAGTAGACTAAAGTTACCCTCCTTTATTAGAGAAATCCGTACTAACCACAAGACATTAGCTGCGAAGGCTAACCCTATCTACTAGTAGGATATTAGGGACCGCGACCTAGCCTTTACTTAAGAAGATGCCCGCCGCAAGGCCGGTAAGAACCCCGTACTAATAAGGATACTCCCCCAAAGAACTGCAGTTAAGGAGGACTTTACTTATAAAAGTAGAACGGATAGTAATATAGACAACTTCCAAATTGCGGAGATCTGGCTAATAGGGAAGAGGACATACTAATAGGACGTAGAGGATAACCTTTAGAAGATACAACAAGAGCTAAAAGAAGTAAAGACTACGCCAATATGCCAAAGGCCCCTAAGGCCGCGGACACCCCTACTATTATATAACCCCCCTATAGTAAACATCACGGCAATTAGTGCTATAGGTTTCCACTTTAATATATATCAGAAGAATAATAAGGTCTTTATAACTAGCTTATATAAAATTAACTAGATTATTAATAAGAAGAAAAAAGGGCTAGTAGAGGAAACTAACAAGGAGCTAGTTAAGCGCCTCCTCCCTATATACCTCTTAGACTATAGAGACGCGTTCTTAAAAGCAGCTTTAGATATACTACCCCTATACTAAACCTATAATTATAAGATATAACTAGAGGCTGATAACTCTCTAGGCTATAGCCCCCTATACTAGCAAACTATGGAGGAGCTAAAAGTAACCAAGCAGTATTTAATCGATAACCTTTATAAGGGGTTTATTAAGCCAAGTTAGGCCCTTTTTACTTCCCCTATTCTATTTATAAAGAAACCTAATAAAGGCCTCCACTTCTGCATTAACTATTAGAAACTAAATGCTATTACTTAAAAAGATTATTACCCTCTCCTCCTAATTAATAAGACCCTTGCATATCTAAGCTAAGCCAAAATTTTTACTAAGCTTGATATCCGCTAAGCTTTCCACTAAATTAGGATAGACCCTATATTAGAGGATCTAATAATGTTCCGTACCCACTACGGTTCTTATAAATATAAAGTTCTTCCTTTTAGACTAATGAATGGGCTAGCAACGTACCAACGGTATATAAATAATGTTTTTTTTAACTACCTTAATAAATTCTATACGGCATACCTAGACGACATTCTTATATACTTAAACAATAAACTTAAGCACTAAGTTTATATTAAAAAGGTCCTAGAGAGACTATAGAATATAGGCCTATAAGTTAATATTAAGAAATGCGAATTTAGAGTAAAAAGAATAAAGTACTTTAGGTTTATTATTAGGATAGAAGAAATTAAAGTTAACCCTAAAAAGGTAGAGATAATACGTAACTAGAAACCCCCTTATACTATAAAAGGTATCTAGTCCTTTCTTAACTTCTATAATTTCTACTATTAGTTTATCCGTAATTATAGGGTTGTGGCTAAGCCTTTTATGCGACTAACTAAGAATAATATGCCTTTTGTTTTTAATAACAGCTATATAGAAGCCTTTAAGCAGTTAAAAAAACAACTTATCTCCTCCCTAATTCTCCATTACTATAACCTAGACCTAGAATTAATGCTAGAAACAGACGTGTCTAATAAAGTAGTAGTAGGTGTTCTCTTATAGCTACACTTAGATGGCAAGTAGTACCCTATTACGTTCTTCTTAAAGATAATAGCCTTAGCTAAGTGTAACTATAAGGTGCACGACAAAAAGATATTAGCTATTATATAATTATTATCCTAGTAGCGCGCAGAGCTTAGAAGCACAGGCTCTCAGATTAAAGTCTATACTAATTATAAAGCCCTTAAGTATTTTATAACAATAAAGCAGCTTACTAGTTAATAGGCCAGATAGGCTAAAATACTCTCCTAATTCTTCTTTATAATTATATACTATCCTAGTAGGCAAAATTCTAAAGCTAATACCTTTACCCAGAGAGAATAGGATATAGAACTATAGAATAAGCTAAAGGCTTAGCACTAGACACGTGCCCTCCTCTGCCCCAAATAGCTTAACTTATATATCTTTAAGAAACTAAGCTCTAAATAAAATAAACTGGCGCCTATAAAAGGAGAGATTCTAGATAAACTAAGGGGACTAATTAACCGTATACTAATCGCGAACCGTATAGCTAAATTCCTAAAAGCCCTCCGCGACTAAGCTATAAAGGCAACCCTAATTTAGAAATGGAAAACGGACTGCTCTTATACTAAGAACAGCTTATAGTTCCAGATATTAACAACCTATAAATAGAGCTAATCCGTAAAGCCTACTGTTAAGTCTCTATGGTATACTCTGGTTAAGATAAGACCTACTAACTACTAGCGCCTCGCTACTACCAGTAAGGACTTCTATCCGACATAGAACAATTTATTAGAAATTGTTATTCTTATAAATAGGTAGATACCCCCAGGAATTAAACCCCTAGATAGTTATAACCACTACTAGTTCCTAAACGCTCTTAGCAGTATATTATAATAGACTTTAAATTATTCCTAAAGGACAAATATGGCTATAATAACGACTTTTATAGTAATCAACCAACTAAGTAAGTAAGCTATTTCTCTTCCCTGCTTTAAGACTATAACTGCAAAAGATATAGCCCGTATATATGTTAACAACATTTACCAGATCTATGGCGCTTTTAAGTTAATTGTCTCTAACCATGGACCCTAATTTATATTGGACTTCTAGGACAAATTCTGCCGTATCCTTAAGATTAAGATTAAGCTCTCTACCGCATTCTACCCTTAGACTAACGGCTAAACTAAGATTATAAACTAATACCTTAACCAGTAACTTCGCCCCTTTATTAACTACTACTAGAATAACTGGTTGGAACTACTACCCATAATAGACTACGCACAGCTTACGCTCCCTTATAATAGTATAGGAATGTCGCCATTTAAGTTACTCTATGGATATAAGCCACGAATATTCTTTAATTGGGATAGACCTATAGGACCTATAACGGCCCGCGAACGCCTTAGCTATAAAGAGGCCTAGATATTCGCTAAGAGAATATATAGAGCCTAGGAGACCGCCTAAGTAATTATAAAAAAGGTATAAGAGAAAAAAGAGGCTAATGTAAACTAATACTGTCGCGAGGTAGGCTTCTATGTGGAAGATAAGGTATGGGTGTTAATAAAGAACTAGAAGACCTAGAGGCCGAGCTATAAACTAGACCACTAAATAGCTGGCCCCTATAAGATCCCTAAGAAAGTAGGGCACTCTTTTAAGGTTAAGCTACTAGAGTTAATAAAGATCTACCCTATCTTCTCTCTAGACTAACTGTAGAAGGCTATGGACAACCTATTGCCTAGATAGTATAACAACCCCCTACCGCTAATCTAAATTGCAAAGGACAAGGAATAGGAAGTTAAAGAGATCTTAGTAGTTAAGAAGGACCGTAGTACCTTAAAATACCATACGAGCTAGGTAGGTTATAACGAAGATCTAAAATAGTACCCCGTATCTAATTTTAAGTACTCTCCCTATAAGCTATAAAATTTCTACCTAGCCCACCTAAACCTCCCTAGATCACCACGCAAATTAGATAGCTAGATTAAATACTAGGAAGAGGGGCTAGATAACTATAAAAATTTAAATAATAATAAAGAACTTAGATAAAGCCTAAGGGCAGGCTTTTTTAGGAGAGGGGGGTAATATAACGGTACTAGAGCGCGTTACCTGCTACTTTACCCTTTTTTAGGCAATCTGAGGCAATCTACAGTAATTTGCCGTTTTCTAGGTAATCTGCCAAATCCTGCCATATTTTGCCAAGTTGCTATTAGCTCGCTTGCTACTAGCGCCTTAACGACCTTTTATATCTTGCCAGTCTCTACCAGTCTCCTTCTTCTTCTTAGCTTAGTATTCTTATATAGTAGCAATCTACAAGCTTTAGCTTAGAAGCATTTATACAAGCCTATTACAATTATAGATCTATATAAGTTTTATATATATTAGCTAGCGTTTAATAAAGTTATATATAGTTACAGGATTCCTAATAGAAGGTGTCCCTGCAGCGTGCACGTCCCTGCAGCGCGCACGTGCATTTACCCACAAGGTGAAAAACTTCAAAATTAATTATCTCCATCAATTCTTTATCAAATCACATAAAAATGAATTCGTTATCTTTGCAAAACGTGCCTCTTTTAGCTCCTATAATATTAGTACGATAGTCTTATTATATGACCCTTGTAAGGCGCGTACAAGGCAAAGTTAACCTATAGCATATTTACTGGGACTATGTCTTATTACTATTAGCACAACAGCAGCTTACCCTAGTAAATAAGAATAATTGATTAACTGATTAAGGGCTATCTTTTACTTATATAATAGTCCAAAACTTTACTAAAGATGTAGTTAAAAAATGGCCTAAAAAAATTAGGCGTATAAGTTTATTAAGCGGTATTAAAAGATCTTAAAATCTAGCTTCCTAGTAGCGGCGGATTTAAGCTATAAAAAGGTGGATAATATATATTAATATACTCTTTATTTTAAGCTGGTTTATAGCCTCCTAAATACTAGTCTTTGTACTAATATTTTAAAGGTTTAGGCTAAAATTTAGTAATATAGCATCCTTCTATAAAAAATATATAATATAGATGAAAAAGGCTTCCTAATTAGTATCCTTTAGAAGGTAAAAAGGATATTTAATAAGGATTTAGAAAAAACGAGTTAATTAATTAATACTGGCTAGGATAGAAATTGTAAATATATTATATGCCTAGCAATAATCTATATAAATAGGATATATATTTCACCCTCTTTTATTTACTAGGCTATAATAGGTAATATCTAAAATACCTAGTTTGATAATTTTAAGCCTAATAAGTTAAATATAACCTATTTTATAAATTTATCTTTAGGGTAGATAATAATAAACTAGGGATAGCGTAGTTAATTACTATTTTTAATTATTATACTAAAGTAAAAGTTAGATATAGGTATAATTAACAGCTTTTTTTATTATTAGACATAGTAGCTATATTAATATACTATTTTCAAACTGATGCCTTAAGTATAGGATCCTAGTAGCAGTATACCCCCTTTATTTAACTTATTAAATTAAGCCTCTAAATATTAGTCTTTTTAATTTTTTAGTAAACTACTACTCCTAAGAGCTTAATAAATAAATCTATAATACAGTAGGGCTTTACTATATTATAAAAAGAGAGTTTTATGGCTTATTTTAAGCCACTTAGTAATATACCTTTATATAAACTAATATCCTTAGTAGCTAGTCCCTAGATTTAGACTTAATACTTAACTAAATTAAGCTGGCAGCCCCTAAGCGACCTAGTATAAGTAAATATACGTTATTTATATTAACTGTATACTTAGTATTAAATATTTATTGGGTATAGAGACTTATAAAGTATATTAGTAGTATTAAACTGTTATATAATGCGGCTAAACTAGGTAACTTAGTAGAGAAAATAGTAGCTAAGAACAGCATTTTATAAGCCTAAATTAAGGGGCTTTAGAATACTATTATTATTAAAAAGAAAAGGCAAAAGAGAGGGAAGTTATATATTAAGAAAATTTATATAATAAATAAAGGTAAAGTTACTTTCTAGTTACTGACTAAACTTAAAACTATAAAGCAGGCTATTAGGGATAAAAAGGCTATAAAATAATAAATAGTGCTAAAGAAAACCCAGACGAAAATTTAGAAATAATAAATAATAATAAATAATAAGAAAGTGGTAAAATAAAAGTATTAATATTGGGAGAAGTTAGTAGAGTAAAAGAAATAGGTAAAAGATAATGAAACTACTTAATATTTAGCCTTATTGTAGCTTAAAAGAGACCAATAATAATAATTTTAGAGCCCTACTAAGTAGTCTAGAGGCTTATTTTTAAAGAAATGGGTAACAGTAATGGTGGAGTCTAGTAATAATAAAGAGGTAGTAAAAATCAGAAGCCCGCAACTTTGGCAGCAGAAAAACATACCTGCTTACCTAATAGACTATATATTCGGATAGAAGTTTTGTATAGTATTCCTAGTCATAACTTTAAAATTTGAGCCTATTTAATGCAGTGGTTGAATTGTTATTGATTAATTAGAGTAATACGTTGTTTAAAAAAATGTGGTGCAAGCCGCAGGGACGTGCACGCTGGCGGGAGACCTTCTAACGCTTTTTTTTTTAACGAAAATGATCTTAACTCTAAGGGGTTGTGGGCTAATTTAGACCCAATATCTATAAAATATTAGGTCGTCTCTCTAATCGATTAACTTTTGGTAGTATTTTAAGCCGTTATGGTTAAGCGATTCAGCCGCGAGTATAGGGGGAATCATAAAAAAAGTCGGAGCTGGTAACAAACCTTGGAAATCCGGCTCAGACGTAATTCCAGTGGTTTCGCACAAACGTAGTTAGTCCGCTTACGGACCGATTAAAAATCCGAACCACTGGAATCACGTCTGAGCTTACTAAGGTAAATTCTACCCTGTGCACGTATTGACTAAGCAACCAAGTCAACAATATATACCCTTTCTCCCTGCTTCCTTACCTTCTTTCTTTACACAACGTTTTAACTTTATTACATAGTTCTTATATATAGCTTAACAATATCTACTTCGCTATATATTATTATCGCTTATATTTACTCCGTAACACTACGTTGCGTTAACCTTATATACTACCCTCTAAAATATAAAATAACCCTAAAGCCCCTATAATAGCCGCTGGCATTATATCCGCACTTTAAAAACAATTAGTAGAGATATAGAAGTCATTTATAGACGCCTTTGCATAAAACTAAGCCACTTTGACTTAATAAGCCGAATAAGAAGTATAACACTAGCAATTAGTTAAGGACCTCTAAGAAGAAGCCCGTACCCTTAAGATATCTATACTAAGGCCCTAAGGCCAAACGCTATCTTTAGAGACAAATACGCGGAATAAGAGTCCTAAACCTATAATAGCTATTTACCCTAAACTAACTACTATACTATAATAATCTAAACAACTACTAAACCCTTTAATATTTACTAGTAAATAAAGACCTAATACTAGACCTCTTTAATAAGCTTACCCTAGACCTATAGCGCGCCGTACTACTAGTTTTTACTACTATATAGACGCTAAAGATACTTACGGACTCTGCCCGACTATTAACTAAGGCCTCCATTAAATTAAGATATAAACTAAGTGATATAAAGTTAGAAACTCTTTAAACCAGACTATAAGCACTATAAGAATAGCCTATAGTGCTCTGGCACGATCTATAACTCCTATAGTACTAGCTATATAGCCTGCCGTTAATTTAGCAGCTAGCTACGTAGCTAGTCCTACTATGGGTCTAGCGTATACTTAGTCTATATATAGCAACCCCCATAAATAGGCCCTTAGTAATTAAAAAGCTTGCTTTTTATGCAGCTAGAAAGACTACTTTGCTAAGGACTGCTAGATAAAGGCAAAAATAAACAAGGTTCTGTTAATATAGGAAAATAGCATAAAGTTTAAAAAAAAAACCCTAAAGAAAAACTCCTCTCTAGGTTGAAAGGGATTAATATGTTATACGTTAATCTAGATTAGCTAGTTAGTAAAAAAAGCTGCACTATTCTTTATACTTTATTCCGCAATAAATATTAAGTTTTAACATTTACTTTAGCTAACTCTCAAGTAAATGCCTTTACTTTAATAGATATCTAGTACGCTATAAAGCTGGCTAATTTTTTAAATATACCTCTTAAAGAACTACCCAACCTAATTTCTATTTATGGTTATAACAGATAAATAGGGCTACCTATTATAACTATCTTGCGGATTTGCCTTTGTATTAATAGACAAAGGTAGTATAATATTCCCTTCCTTATTATAGACCTAAAAAGCTATTATATAATCTTAGGAAGAAATTGGCTGGCCTATTTAGGCTTATAGCTTAACGTACAGAATAGACGGCTTATCCAGCCTAAAACTCTACCCCTAACACCTTCCTTTATAAAAGAAATTAGTATTATAATAGAAAACCTTATACAGCCCTAGATTAATACTATTTACTAGACCAATACTATATATAGGGACTAGGCCTTTAAAAAAGATATATAGCTTAATCCGCAACGGATCTATATACTACGCCGCCCTAAACTACCTATATTATACTACCTGAACGAAAGACCTAAAAAGTTAGTAGGGCCTAGCTAATCCCTCTATAGAGAACTTAGGCCTTATATATCTATAAAGGAAGGCTAGAAATACTAGATGCTATACTAAACTAATAGACTAGAAGAATAACTTATAAAAAAAAAAGTGAGCTAAGGAAGACTATAAACCCTATACTATAAAATACGGTCTAATAAAAGTCCGTAAAGAAATCTATAGACCTCCTACTAATTAATATCTACTATATATTACGGACCTTATATCGGCAGTAGTACGACTACTTAGGGAAGATATAAATAAACTAGTGGTATTGGCGCGGGAGGTATTAGAACTAGTTAAACTATAGAACAAAGGGTAATCAAGTTATATAACAGATTACATTACCGGTTTACAGACATGGCAATAACTATATAATTATAATCAGCCGTTTGATTGCGATTACTATATAATCACGAGAGGCGATTGCGATTTGATTGCGTAGTTAAATTAATTACCTATATTTGGGGTTATGATCTGATTTTTGGTGTAGACAGCTCTGTAGGACTTACCTAGATCTTCCTACATTTACCCCAAATTGGTAATAGCCTCTTGGTGTTTAGGAAGGCTCTCCTCCCTCAATATTTAACACCTTAGCTGCCACCTCTACCGACACGGAACTACTAGATTTAACGACTTTGGGTAACCAGCTTTTTAAGCACTTCGTCTATTCGACTACTGTAGCTCCAAGCCTACATCGCGACTATAATATCATTCGCCGTGCACCTAAAAAGACTTGTTCTGCTTTAGCCAATATTGCTAGTATAGAGAGGATATTAATGGCCATTTAAAAGAGCTTTGGTAGAGCTTTTTCTAAGAGGGCTTAAGCTACTAAGTAAGGGAGGAGCCGGAAATTAATTGTAGAGGATTTGCCCGTAAGAAGATAAGTTAGGTGGCGTTATAAATATTAGAGGCAGATCGTACAGTAATAAATTATTTAAATTTATTATTGTCTGATAGGCTCTTAAGCTCCCTTATATATTGACACCTCTTTATATATATTTTTAATTAGATCTAGATCTACTTACCTAATTAGCTTACTATTAATTAGCTTAAACTTATATTCCTTCTACTATAGCTTTCGCGCAGCCTTAATCGCTCGCTTAATTATACTGGGGTAACGCTGTTCTTCTTTATAGGCTCTCTTTTAAGTGGCAGTTAGTATAGAGGAGTTAGCTAAGGGAGGTATAGCTTAAAGCGTAGGCAGTAAAGGTAAGGCAGATTAGTAGTAGATAAAAAAGTATAGAAGCTATACGCGGTACCCATAACGCGTTGTGTATGTCTACCCTTCTACAGGCCCGCAGACGTATTTTATATATATTTTAATTAGTTTGGAGCTTTGCATGGGTATATAGATTATTACTGGTGATATATGCGCTAACTGGTAAGATCTAGTACTTAACACTATGGCTCTCTTACTACTACTACCTATTCTTACCGTGGGTGATTATATTGTTATATCTACGTAACAAAATCACTAGGTGCGATTATAATTTGATTGGTTATATTACTATATAATCGAATATAACCGTAACTAACTAACTGATTATTGCCATGTCTGCTGGTTTAGTACATAGGATCTATAGGATCTATAAGAAACGTTATATACTAAACGTACCTCGCGTACCTTACGTACTTAGTATTTCTTAGGCGCAGTATTGTATATTTAAAGGACTACAGTCCCTACCTAGATAGTTCTTCTCTTTATAGTAAATCTCGGAATATAATTGGAGTTAATCCGTTAGATAACCACTCTACTAGTTATATTTACGTTATTAACTTCTTGTTTACCTATATACCTGCCTATTAATAAGTCCACCGTGGTATTTCCTATAAGGCTTTGTTATATATTTACTACTAAGGTTACGGTATTAATAAAGTCGAATAATATGCTACTAAAAGCACCAGTTACGACGCTATTAATAGTAGCAACTACCTTAGGTATAAGTGGTAATACTAGTATATGGGACACTAATTCGCAACTAGTTACGGTTGGACAGTTATAAGAAATAGTTAATTAGTTAACGGATAATAATAGGATACTTAAGGATAGAATTAACAGAATTGGAGCGGTAAAAGTTAAGTTACTATTGATTAAACGGTTCTTAAGAGAAAAGTTAAAGCTTAAGGGATTCCTTGTATAAATGCGGTTTAAGGTAATATAAGAAGGTGTAAAGCTCGCTATACTGATAGATTAGGTAATTTACGCGGGACTATTCCTAACAGGAAAAGCACTTAAGTAGTTTAAACCTTACCTTACTAAGATATAGGAATATAGAGATATAACTACTAACCTAGAGGTAAGTATATATTCTTAAGCTAGTAAGGATTTGTAAACTAACTTATATAAATATTTAGAAACTCTAAGGTAATAACTATAGCAGAACGGAAACTTTAGAACCTAGTGTAGAGGGCTTTAGCAATTAAGTATATAATATAGTGTTAAACGCTAGCTATATAGGTCGAGTGGAATAATAAGGCACTTATGGCATAGTATAAATAAGGACTTAAGGTAAAAGTCTAGGACGTAATTATCCGAAGGGAAGATGTGGATATATTAAAGGAACTTATAGATTAAGTAATTAAGATTAATAATAGGATCTACTAGAGAGAGTAGCTTAAGAAGGGTTAAGATAAAGTTCTATAGTCATATAAGGCGCAGAATACGTAATAATAAAATTAGACTAAGAAACTATGGTATAGTGGACTAGAGCTAATAGACCTAAGTAGTACTAAAGAATCCAGAAAGTGGAATAAGAAACTATAGAAACCTAGAAGTTAAGGATTAAGGAATTAAAAGACTAAGGAGTATAGGCTAAACTAAGGATCTTAGTAGTAGAAGACGTTTAAACGGACTCTATAGTAGAATAAGTAGTTTAAAGAAGGAGCTTATATAAATTGCGGAAAATAGGGTTATTTTGCTAAAGACTATAGAGGTAATTAGAACAACTACGCGGTAAAAGGTACTAGGTTAACAGAGAGCAATAATACGGATATAAGTGTGTTGCGCAGGACTAAGGAATACTCGATTAAGCATTTCGCGTTTTATTATAATAACGCATGCTAAATTTATAGGGACGCTAAGTATGGTGTAAGCTATTAGCTATAGGAGCTAGAGTTATAAGAACTTAAAGGAACTAAAGAGTTAGGTAAAGAACAGGATTAACTCTACGAGCTGGATTAAAGTATTATAGTAATGTGCGGGTAAAGATTAGTAGAAATAACAATGGAGTTAGAGTACTTATTAATTAACAGCGATAAAGAAGAAAGGGCGGTTAACTAGGAACACGTAAACCTTAAATACGTAATAGAAGTAAAGAATAAATCCATAGAATAGGGTTTGGTAATAGACGTTATAACACCATTAGATATGGTATCTATCGCTTTATAAGACGGAAGGAGAAATATCTAAAGAGGATTAAGTAAGTAGATAACTGCTAGTGCTAGCTCACTACTTAATAAAGGAAAAAGGCTATAGGCTTAAGATTCCTAAGAAGAGATAAAAAAAGACCTAAGAACCCATAAATAATAAAAACCGATAGGGAAGAGCAGTAGCTTAGTTTAAAGCGTTTTATATAAGCACGGAACGAAGATTCCTAGGAAGCCAAGATTTCGAAGAACGAATAAGGTCAATAGTAATTTTAGGTAAATAGGGTATTCAGCCTAAAGGACAAAAAGTTGATATAGTAATTAAGAAGAATAAGAACTTTAAGGATTTATTTATAAGGCGAGGACCAAAAGAAACTATGGACGAATTTAGATAAAGAATTATTGTGTAGTAAGAATAGAAACTAGACTAGAGATCTGGTGTACTAGAACGTATAGAAGATAGGGCACTTATATAAAAAGTTATTAATAGGCTAAGGGTGGGAATGCTAAGAGCTAAGTAGTTAAATAACCTAGAATAAGAAGAGGATTTAGGGATTCTAACTAGGTTCGCAGAACGATATATAAAGGATTGAAATAATATAGTAATAAAAAGATACTTCCTTATAGATAGGTTATATACGCTTACAGAGCTATACTAAAAGTGGTATAGGTAGCGAAGAAATAATAAGTAGGAAGACTTTTATATATGGCTAGATAAGAAAGCTATACTAGATTAAGTAATATAGGAAAGATAGATAAGTTATATTAAAGGAGCCTTAATTATAACGTTAAAAAATCTAAAAGAATAGGCTGTAGACTAGAGGGGGATAATATAGATATTAGTACTGGCAAACAATATAGCGACGCTTAAATTAACGCGATAGAGGTTTAAACTTAAAGACGAAGACAAGCTATAGGATACCCTAAAACACCTAGCGTATTATATATTGTTATAGATTATATATATGGATAATATATATACTATATATAGAGTACTAAAAGATAAATATCGCAAGTACCTAATAAGGATGTATTGGGCACCGGATGAAAAACAGTTTAGAAATATTAAGTGTATATATAGATGGCACCCAGTAGAAGTCTAGGAGTTAGATAACTTAATACTTTAACTAAAAAGATTCCTTACGGAAGAGTGCCTAGATAAACAATAGTAGTGGGAGTGCACTAAAAATATATGTCTATGGTATATTAGGGAAAAGAAATAAACTAAGTATTGGCCTAAGGAGGACCAAATATAATTAGGATCTAATAGCTAGTAGTTAGGAAAAGGAGAGGCCTATAGGACCAGAGGGAGCCAGTGGTAGAACCTTAGACCCTTAGAGGAATTTAAAGATAATACCTAAATTTATAAGTAAAGTGGTAGGATTAAAAGTTCAAAGCACTAATAGATAGTGGGGCAATAAGAAACTATATATTATTAGCAGGAGTTTAGAGAATGGGACTACCTTATAGATAGAGAAGGTATCCATACCTATTAATAATCTTAGGAGATCTAATAGCCTATGGGGGAGGTATTATTAATCTTAAAATAGTACCTATTTACATAACCATTACAGGAAGACGAATTGAGATGTCTTTTAATATCCTACCATTAGGAAAGGATAAGGCAGTATTAAAAATGCCTTGGTTATAGGAATATAATTTAAGAATCAATTGGATTATAGGAGAGGTCGATATTAAGAATACTTAACACCGAAAGATACGACGACAGACTAAAATGGTATGGTACTAAGTCGGGGCGACGTATAAAGAGACTAAGTAAAGTTTAAGTTATATACCAAAGAGATACCATAAGTATAGCAAAAAGCTATAAAGCCTAGAAAGTAAAAAGCTGTTAGAGCATATAGCATAGGACTATAAGAACCTAATGGGGTTCCTAACAAAAGAACTTAATTAAAGATAGGTTAGATAGGCAGAGATGCTTATAAAGTATTATTTCAAAATCTAGCATACTAAGGGTACTAAAAACGCAAGAGTAGATGCACTTAGTAGGAAGGCAGAGCTGCAAAATAAAGATAAGCTATTGGGGGCAATGCTGCGCAAAAACAAAGATGGATTAATTAGGTATAATTATCCTAAGATTACAGCAACTAAAGAAGAGATAATCTATAAGGTACCGGAAAGTGTATAGTTATAAAAAATCCTAGAGATATAATAAGAGGACTTAGGAAACGAAGACTATATTAATAAAGAAGTAATATATATCCTAAGGCCAAACGGAGAGACTAAACCAAACATTGGAATAGTATCTAACGTATTATATTAATTATATATAAAACAATTAGGTATCGTTATTACTAGTTATATAGTATACAATGCGACGTTATAAAATGGAATAGGCACATCACTATTTAAGGCGAATTATGGGTATAAGCCAAGAACATTGTTATTACTATAATAAGTAAAGAAAATAAATAGCATAGCTAAGTAAAGAATAGAGAATCTAATAAATCTTTATAAGGACCTTATAGAGATAGCTAAATTAGTATAAAAAAGAATAAAAAGATACTATAATGCTAAGAGATTTAAGGGACCAGATCTTAAGAAGGGGGATAAAGTATAGCTACTATACAAAAAATTTAAGAGTGAATAACTAAGCAAAAAATTGAACCATATTAGACTAGAATTATTTATAATTATAGTAAAGATCTTAGAAGTTATATATAGACTTAACTTACTAGAGAAAATTAAGATCTACCCTATATAGTATATTACGATACTAGAGCCAGTATATAGAAATATTAAGTCACTAGTTTATAAGGCAGATACATATAAAGGTTAAAGAGAAGATAAATAGGAAGTTTTAAGGATTATTATTTATAAAAATATTAATAACAAAATATAGTATAAGGTTAAGTGGATAGACTATAATAAGACTACCTAGGGACTACTAAATAATCTAAAAAACACTATAAGAAAGGTATAGGAGTATTAAAGGAAATTAAGTTAAAAAGCATTAATAAAGAAAGATTACTAAAGAATAAGTTACCTAAGGGGGACCTAAGAGGGGCAACTACTACGTTATTTAAAGTTGTTTCTATCCTTAGTAGATATAAATTCTTTTTTTTATCCTCTTTTATTTTATAAAGACCCTATTTAATAAGATAAAGTTCCTTTAAATAAACCTTCTTATAACTCTTTTTAAGATAGACTAAGTAAAGGTGTTTATTTAATCCTTTAAGGCCTTTTGTTTATAAATAGAGGTAGTAAAATAAATAAAACTTGCTTCTAAATCCGCTATATAAGCACAACGCAGTTCTTTAAGGGCAGCTAATAATTTATTATTAAGCTTCTTAGTAGCGGATTTAATCTAAGACCCTATAATAAATTAGATAAGGCACTAGACGCCTATAAAGAATAACAAGACATGCATACTTAGCGTTAAAGATAGATTAAACATTGTAGGAAGATTGTATATTTAATTTTATATACTTAGCGTAAGAGGAAGGTTAGTAAGGAATAAAACTTACGGACTTAGTTTATTGCTAAAGCGCATACTTAGATCTCTATAGCCTACCCTAAAAAAATTAAAACCTATAAGATTATTAGCGACTGTTACTACTAGCCTAGAATAGTTATAGATATTAATCGCTATATATAAAACTATAATAATTGCTATAGGCTTATAATTCCACGGGATAAAACCCTAGGACTATTAAAACTACTCCTAATACTAGAGCGCCCCTAGTAGTATATCTTTATAGATTTTTATAAGCTACCTATAGACCGTAATAGATATAATATGGCTATAGTTATAGTTAACCGCTTTAGCAAGCGCCTATTTTTAATCCCTTATTATAAGAATATTAATATTAAAGAGGCGGCCTAACTATATATCTACTATATTTACTAAATTTACGGACTACCAGATACTATTATATCTAATTATAGGCTATAGTTTATATTAGCTTTCCAGTACAAGTTTACCTAAATCCTAGGTATTAAACTAAAGCTTTCTATAGTATATTACCCTTAGATAGACGGCCAGATAGAGATTATAAACTAGTATTTAGACTAGAGACTCTAACCCTTTATTAACTATTTTTAGAATAACTAGGCTAAACTGCTATCTCTAATAGACTACGCCTAGGCTACCCTACCCTATAAATCTATAGGATTTACACCTATCTAGCTAAAAATAGGGTATTTACCATATATAAGCTTTAACTAGGAAAAAATAGAAGGGCTATAGACTATACGCGAAAAACCATCTTATAAGGAAGCCTAGCATTACGCTAAACGCTTAGAAGAAGTCTAAAAAGTAGTCTGTATAAACCTAGAAAATACCTAAAAATTAATAAAATAGTAGGTAAATAAGTATAGGCGTAAGCCTAACTTTACTATAGGTAATAAGGTCTAGGTTATAATAAAGAACTAAAAGACAGAACGGCCTAGCCGTAAGCTAAACTATTAGATAGTAGGACTATATAAGGTCCTTAAGAAGAGAGGTAGCTTATATAAAGTAAAGCTCCTAAATTTAATTAAGGTCTACCCTAAGTTCTTACTAAATAAGCTATAAAAAGCCATAAATAACCTATTACTTAAATAAAAAAATAAACCACTCCTGCGGATTTAAGTTAGTAGTAATAATAAATAGAAAATTAAAGAAATACTAGCCTATAAACTTGTAAGGGGAACGCTAAAGTATTATATTAGTTGGAAAGGATATAACCTAGACCCTACTTAGTACCCTATATAGAACTCTATAGGTAGTCCCTATAAGCTTAAAAAGTTTTATAACTAATTCCCTAATAAGCCTAGACCCCTAAAGTACCTTAATAAGTAGATAAAATGCTAGTATAGTAAAGACAATAAGCTGCCTATTAAGCATAAAGATAAGAATACCCTATAGACGTAATATAGATATACAAAGCCTAAGGGCAGGCTTTTTTTTAAAGGGGGTGGTAATATTATGGCGCTGGTGGAAAACGGTAGATTATAGTAGATAATTGCGGATAGTTGCGGATAGTTGTAGATAGTTTTAGATAGTTGCAGTTACGTGACTTAAGAGCCGTATAAAACCTTAAGCGACACTACTATTCTTCTCCTTCCTTTCTATAGCTTTAGATCCTTGTTTATAGACAATTTAATTATACAGGCTTGCGCATCCCTCTTGCCATACTCGTGCCTTAATTAACCGAGTCGCTAATACCAACTTTACTATAGGCAATATAGTCTAGGTTATAATAAAGAACTAAAAGACAGAACGGCCTAGCCATAAGCTAGACTATTAGATAGTAGGACCATATAAGGTCCTTAAGAAGATAGGCAACTTATATAAAGTAAAGCTTCTGAATTTAATTAAAGTCTACCCTATCTTTTTGCCGGATAAGCTATAGAAAGCTATAAACGACCTAGATCTAACCGTTGCGTTATTAGGACTAATATCCGTTATAAGGTGTTGGTATACTTAGCCTAGAGGTATTTTTCTAGCTAGAGTTTAAGCCAGCTAGCTATGCGTTTCTGCTAGATATAAGCTAAAAAGGTAATAGTGTCGGCAGCTCTATATGCAGATTTTTAGTAGATATTAATTAAGGTAGCTAGGCTACTTATATTTATAGATATTAAGCTACTAATACTATACGCCTCTCCGCTACCCTAGACCGTGGTAATATCCGCTTTACGCTATCTTTTAATTTACTTACTAACGCTAATGGCTAGCTCTTTACCTAATTTACCTTTTCTACCTCTGCTTAAGTAAAGGTAATAAACTTATTTAGATTATTACTAAGCTAATTCTAATTCCAATTAGTAGGTGTTTTTAAGCGTCTTATAGCTATTTATATACTAGGCGCAGCTATAAAGGGCGGTAATTTATTTATTAGATATAACATAGCTTAAGGTTAAATTCCAAATAGCGTCCTAATATTTCTTCTCTATCTAGTTATAGAACTAGTTTTTTATGCTTATAGTAAAGGCCTTTTGTTATATCTTTTCTAGAATCCCCTTTATATACGGCTTATAGATATTAAGCTCTTTAAAAGCCCATAAAGTAGGATTATAGTTAAAGTAATAACTTTAGCCACTAGTGGACGGAGACTATTCCTTATAGTTTTCTAATATAATCTTCTATAAGTAGCCTTTTTCCTTATTTATAAGAGTATATATATAATAGAAGAGAGCTTCTCTTTTTTTAGCTTTAGTCTTTAGGCGCCACACTAGCTTTTTTAAGTAGAATATCCATAGGTAGAACTATGGATATTCCACCCAGACTAAGCTTTTACCCTATATTAGATGCAAACGGATTAGAATTAGTATTACTATATACGGATACTCTTAAAGATATATCGCTAGTAAAATTAGCAGCCCCGTTTTTTATAGCACCTATTACTTAATATAATATTCGCGGCTAAGTTAACTTAGCTAAGATTGGAAGGCTCTACCAATATAACTACGATTTTTGCCTGGCCTAGTAATATCCTTATATAGACCTTTATACCAATCCTAATTAGAAATATTGCCTTACCCATTTAACCACTACTATAAGTACCGCGTCTAAGTTATTGCTATATTATGTTAATAGACTTATCTTTATATATGCAATACTACGCAATATAGTTAATATTAAGAATATTAGCGCCATTGGTAAGCGCGTTAGAGAAAAGTAGAATGTAGATTTCCGAGTTAGGCTTTTTAAACACCTTATATAGTCTATCTTTATCTATAATAGCTAACAATATATAATAAAGCTAAATAACTCTCCTAGTTTATGCTTTTTAGTACTTATAATATACTAACTATAAACGAATTAAGTCCCTGCCTAGTAATATTAGGTCCTTTATATTAAGAAAGATAATTATCTTTAGAATTTGGTAGGAAGTTAGCGTGTATTAGATTCTCTATTTAGCGGATATAGTGGTATACGCGCGGTCTATAATAAAGTATAAGCTTTTAAAGGACCTCATATTTTCTCACTTAATGTATTCTCTAATAATTAATAGATTTAGCCGGTTAATTAATATCCGCGCTATATTAATATTATTTTAAAAACCCGCCAACTTTTAAACAATCTTAAATATTATATTATTAAGCATTATAGTATAAGTAAACTAAGGCTTCCGCCATAATAATAACCGCACTTTCTATAGCTATATATATAAATTCCGCCGCCTCCCTTTCGTCTCTGCCGTCGTCGCAGGGGCGCCGCTAGTTATATACCCCCTAAGGACGCGTCGCCACTACGCGTCGCCACCGCAACCAACGATTCCACTACAACCAGTCTGCTACAGAGCAGACGACCTCTACTACAACCAGTCTGCCACAGAGCAGACGACCTCCACTACAACCGTCTGCCACACGGCAGACGACCTCCACTACGACCAGTCTACAGCCGTCGCGCTGCAGACGACCTCTACCACAACAGGCGCACG
>Ga0307507_10004534_pt1 | contig 24406 bp, 9 predicted proteins | sample 7_EM_MG_FD_207223 | JGI IMG/M metagenome (GOLD analysis project Ga0307507, IMG submission 207223) | Populus trichocarpa ectomycorrhiza microbial communities from riparian zone in the Pacific Northwest, United States - 7_EM | ecosystem: Host-associated > Plants > Roots > Unclassified | place...
AGTATTAGGTATAGAGTTGGTGTTAGATTTAGGTTCGGGTTCTTTAAGTATCCTTTTTATAGTAGAATACTAGTTCTTCTAGTACTTTTATATATTAAGCTTAAGCTTCTGCTTAGTTTAGGGTGTAGCAGTTAGAGTTAGTTTATATAGTCTAGTATAATTTCCGGGTTCTTAGTGGATGTCGGTAGAAATCTTATATTAGTGAAATTCAGTAGAATTCTCGGGTAGGTGGAATTGGGTGGACTTTTTAGGTATAGGGTGAACATTAGTAGAAATTTTAGACTAGTAGATTTTAGTAGATTTTCTAGATTTTAGTTTAGGGTCTAAGTAGTAAGTTATAAGACACTTCTGCTTATAACAGAAGGTAGTAAATAGAAGCTTAAGGTTGTCCCAATTAATGGTTACCTTATATAGCTTTATCTAGGGTTGTTTAAGGATTACTAAGTAACCTAGAGTGGTAACGAAAAGCTTAATTAGTTCTTTATAGTTTAGGTATTAGAATTTTAGGAATACTACATAGGTAATACAGCCTAAGATAGTGCGTTTACTATTAAATCCAAATACGTTAATATGCCGGTTAAGGGGGGTTAGAGTAAAACCATTATTTTATATAAAGATCTTATTAATGAATCCTATGATACTAGCTCCTATATTAATTAGGACTTAAGCATTAACCTATTAATTATTCTGCCGAAGATAATAGTTAACGGTTATGCTATGATCCTAAGAGTTAGAGTTTATAACATCTAAAGCATTTAACAAGATCCTAAGGCAGCGCTGTCCTGGAAAGCGACTTAGCTCTAGGACCTTCCTTTTAGAGGCAATTAGGGTGGAGTTCTTATAGCGTGTTAGTTATAGCTTCGTCCTTATAAGTGGTGCTTACTAAATACGAGGCTGGAACCAGGTGGAGATTGGGGACGGTAACTAGAGAATTAATGCGGTAAACAGCTACTAGTGTTAGCCGTTTATAATTCGCGTTAGGGCATAGGGACAGAGTAGTGGTTGGAGAGGTAGGAGCTACTTCTATACTTAAAACAGAGGCCTAGCTTGGTGCGTTGTTCTTATTTAGAGGACCCTAGTGGGGCGTATCCTAGGGTTCCAGTATTAATATCTATAGCGTTAGGGTGCTTAGGCTGAGACAATAACTTAATAAACGTTTGCGGGTTTATTATATTATATTAAAAAGCGGACTTCAGTGTTAGGCGTAGTATATTATTATATTATTTATTAATAACATTTGCGCAAGCGTTAAGAGCTCCTAGTAGGTCTATACCTATTAGGGAGGTTTTTAGTTTAGGGCTTAGGGATTTAATAAGGCTGTTAATTAGTGCGGAGTCGTTCCAGCCTATTTCTTTTGCGTAATGGTTAAATTTGGAGAAGTATACTAGGAAGCTTTTTATTCCTTAAGTTATATAGTTTATCTTTCTCTAAGCAGTAGCTTGGCGGTTCAGGTCACTATATATGGCTTTAAGAAGTACAATTAGGCTTAGTACTAAGTTTAGTTAAAGAGGTTTAATAAGGTTAGCTATATCTCCTCCTAATTAATTTAGGGCGTAGCAGAGTTAGTTAGCTTTAGTTAAGTAGCAGTTAGCATTACTAGTTAGCTTATTTTTAAGCCGGCTTAAAAATAATTGGAGTTTTTATTATTTACTAGTAAATATCAAAGGGTCTAATAGTCGTTCAGATTATTATAGTGCAGTAGTTGGTTTAGGGTAAGTAACTACTATAGGTTTAGGGCTCTTATTCCACATATTTATCTTTAGAGATAGTATTTAGTCTTAGGGCCCTAATATAGGCATTTTAAGGGTGCGGATTTCTTCTTAAAGGTCTTTAATTAATTACCAGTATCGTGCTTCTTATTCGGCTTATTATTAAGTTAAAGTGGCTTGGTTCTATATAAGGGCGTCTATAAAGGACTTCTATATTTCTACCAATTGTTCTTGGAGTGCGGATATAATGCCAATGGCTGTCATAGGGGCTTTAGGGTCGTTCTACATTTCGGAGGGTAGTATATAGGGTTAACGCAATATAGTATCACAGAGTAAGCACAAGCGATAATAATATATAGCGAAGTAGATATTATTAAGCTATATATATAAACTGTGTAATAAAGTTAAGACGTTATATAATATAACAAGACTAGCCTAGTTACAGTAGGAATGTCTTAGTAAAACACTTAACAAGATAAACTTAACGCTTTGACCGAATTCTGCCGAATTCTGCTAGCTTGATCGACTTCTGCCAAGTTCTACTAGATCAATCGAATTCTACCAAAGTCCGTCCGCATGTATATGTGCGCACACATCGACCAAGACCCCTGACTATTTAATTACAAGATTCTCTGGTTATTCCCTTCTCTTCTTTACACAACGTCTTGTTCTCTTAAAAAGCTATATACCCTTAGATTTAGATAGAATTTATATTATTCCTTTAAATCTTCCCTGAAGCCTCTTCGCGCCCTAACATTACGTTACGTCAAAAACAACTACTATTAAAATGGCAAACGAACCCGAATCCTCTTTAATAACTATAAGTATTATGTCCCTAGTTAGGGAACAGTTAACTATAATGCAACAGTCCTTTACAGATGCCTTAGCTTAGCAGCAGGCTGCACTAGAAGCCCAGCATTAGTAATCAATAGAAGCACTCTATAAAGAACTCCGTAATGTCTAAGCATTTACGTTAGAGACCCCAACACCGCCTACAAACAAAATCAATATAACTGTATCTGAACCTGGCCCATTAAATATAAACCCTAAACTAGTAATAGTAGCTTAACCCATACCTATAACGAACCTAGTACCTGCCGCGAAATTAGAAAAGCTTCCTAACCCTCCAATATTTAATAGAAATCAAAATAACCTATATCCCTTTATAACCAAGCTCCGTCTTAAACTTTTAACAAACTATAACCGATACCCTACCAAAGCTAGTAAGGTTAGCTATGGAATATCTTATTTAAGTAAAGATGCTGTATAAACCATAGACCTATTCTTCCGTAATAGCACCTTCGTTAATTTCAAAACCTTTATCTCTCTACTAGAACGAACATATAATAACACCAGCCGCGAATATACCGCTATTACTAAACTTAAAAACCTATAATAACGGAACCAAGACTTTACAAGCTTCTTTTTGGAATTTTTAGGCCTTATTAGCGAACTGGATTGGAATAAAGCCGCTAGAGTTACTGCTCTTTAATAAGCTATTTCGGATAAAATTAGAGCATAGTTAGTAGGTAGGGAACTACTAAAGGACCTACCCAAATTTGCTATAATGTATTAATAAATTAATGAGGACCTTTAATATAATAAACAAACTCGTTCTCTAAAGCCAACTATACCTCGTGTTTAAAGCTTTACGAAACCGATATATACCCTAAAGCGCGACCCTTCTCTGAAACCTATGCACGACCCTATAGACCTCGACGCCACTTAATCCTACGCACCCTTAGGAACCAACAAACGAAGAACTCGAGCCGCAAATAGAGAATGCTTTAGATATGGTAAAAAAGGATATATCTAAAGAAATTGCCGAACTTACCCTTTTAAAAAAGTCCGCCGTAGTTCCTCCCAGTCTTTAAATCGCACCCACTCCTTAAATCGCACTTGTTCTTTAAGCTATACTCGCTTCTTAACTTATACTTATTCTATAAATCATACCCGGTTGTTACGAAGCATCTTACCCTTGGCTAACTTGGAAAACGAATTATCCTAGGGCTAAGTCACGCCTTAGGACAAGAAGTAGAAGAGTATAAGTATCTAGGCTCTTCTAGCGCTAATACACAACATAACTCCCTTAATATACTTAGCGAAATTCAAATACTTAGAAAGTAGAAGGAGGTACAAATCCTTATAGACAGCGGAGCTACCAGTATAGGCTTTATTAATACAAACTACACAAAAACCTAACGCCTAAATTTAAAGAAACTCGATAAGCCCTAAGGCCTATAAGGCTTTGACGGCAAACCCTTAATATATAGCGAATTAACACACTACGCTCTTGTAAAAATGTAAATAGGCGAATACCTTAAATACATTTCCCTATTTATAACACCCCTAAAGCAATATAAGATAATACTTGGATATAAATAGCTAAAATAATACAACCCTTTAATTAGCTGGGTTAAAGAAACACTGAAGTTCCATATAACCTACTGCTAAAGTTATTGCTTAAAAACCCATTTGCCCTATAAATATGCACACAACTATTTAAATTCAAAACAATATAAATTACCCTTGCCACGAACCTTAAACCAATACAATAAAGCTATGACTGCCAATTGCAGTAAAGAATATAAAGATATTATATTAAAACCTTTTAAAATTTGTATAATATAGGCCGCACCCTTTATCTTATTAGCAAAAAGACGAGATCACGAAATCTTTGCTATAACTATAGAAGATATTAAGAAAGCACTAGAACCGAAATAGTATATTAATCCTCAACCTCTTATACCTAAAGAGTACCATAATCTAATTAACAAGTTTAAAAAATAATTTATAGACCAACTAGCCCCGCACTAAGATAAGCACGATTTTAAGATAGAACTTAAGCCTAGTATAACACCAAAGTTTGGTCCGCTATACGGTATGTTACAAGAAGAACTGCTTGTGATACAATAATACCTTAACAAGTATCTAAAAAAAGGATTTATTTGCCCTAGTCAATCTCCATTCGCCTTACCTGTACTATTCGTTAAAAAGCCAGGAGGAGGCTTAAGATTTTATGTCAATTATTAAACTCTAAACGCAATTACGATTTAAAACCAATATCCAATTCCCCTAATTTAAGAAACGCTTAACTATTTGGCGAAGGCACGGTACTTTATAAAGCTTAATATAGTCGCTGCCTTTAATAAAATCCGTATACGTAAAGGAGATAAGAAGTACACAGCTTTTTATATATAATAGGGACTCTTTAAATACCTAGTAATGCCATTTAGCGTAAAAAATAGTCCCGGTATATTTCAGCAATACATTAACGATACACTTTGTAAATTCCTTAATGTATTTATTACTATGTATATTAACAATATCTTAATCTACTCGTCCTCGCTTTCTAAATATTAAAAACACATTAAAATGGTTCTTAAACGCCTATAAAATGCGGGCTTATAATACGATATTAAGAAATGCAAGTTCCACGCGTCCAAGGTTATGTACTTAGGCTTAATTATATCCCATAATAGAATCAAAATGGACCCTAAAAAAGTCGCCACGATTATAAACTAGGGAAGCCCTAATAATATACAAGACGTTTAAGGATTTCTAGGATTCGCAAACTTCTATTATTAATTTATTAACCACTTCTTGGAAATTGCCTAGCCATTAATAAACCTAACAAGAAAGAACATAAAATTTAAATAGACTACTAAATACGAACAAGCTTTTAATAACCTAAAGCATTGTTTTATAACTGCTTTAATTTTTACCCACTTTAACCCTGACCTTAAATGCATTGTTAAAACAGATTCGTCTAATTATGCACTAGGAGGAGTGTTATCGCAATATAATAAGAACGGCGAGCTACGTCTAGTAGCCTTTCTCTCTTGGAAACTCGCCCCTGCTAAATCAAACTATAAAATATACGATAAGGAACTGCTTATAATTATCAGATACTTTAAATAATGGCGTCCTAAGCTTAAAGGATCGTTATTCCCAATACACGTATTAACGGACCACAAGAACCTATAGTACTTTATAACTATAAAATAATTAACGCAGCGCCAAATTCGTTAGGCCGAATACCTCTTATAATTTAACTTTAAGATTATGTACCAACTAGGCAAACTTAATCAGAAGCCTAATATATTAATACAACAATTACAGGATCTACCTGCAAACGCTTTAGATAAACGGATTATGAATTAATTATAGATCTTACTGCCCCCTAAACGTTTTAAAAAGCTACGTCCTATATTCCTAGATGCGGAACTTAACAGAAATAAATCAGAAGTTAATAAATAGGAAATGGAAATTAATAAGCTAATAGAATATAAATATAAGAACAACATATGGATAATAGATATAATAAAAGCAATTTAAATAGGAAAATAATAGTATAAGGATATTACACTCGCTAAATGCGAAATTCAAAACAATTGATTATACTATTAATAGAAGATGGTAGTTCTGAATTCCAAACCTTTACGATTTAAGATACTCAATTTCGTATACAACTCCCCTATAGCAGGGCATCCTAGCCGTGCGAAGACCTATAAGATTGTTTAACAAGCATACTACTAGCCTATAATGCACAACTATGTACGAAAATATGTTCGAGCATATAGGATATGCGTGCGTGGAAAGACCTCTTATATAAAGAAGTAAGGAGTACTTTAACCGCTACCAATTCTAATGCAAAGATGGCGCGACATCTTAATTAACTTTATAGTCGACTTGCCTAGCAGTAATAGGTTCACAAATATTATAGTAGTCGTTAACCGCCTTATAAAAATGCGATATATGATTCCCATAGACTCAATTAATATAATATTAGTAGCTGAATGTTTTATTAAGCATGTCTTTAAGCTACACGGACTTCCTAACTTAATAATATCCAACCGTAGAAGCCAGTTCGTTTTAGACTTCTGGCAAGCTCTATATAAACAATTAAGCATTTAAACATAACTCTTGACTGCGTTTTATCTAGAGACAGATAGTTAAACCAAAATTGCGAACGCGATTATGGAACAATACCTATAAATGTACTACTTCTACCTACAAGACAACTGGGAAAAATGGCTACCTTTAGCTAAGTTTACTGCGAATAATACGATAAACATATTAATAGGCATGACGCCGTTCTACGCGACCTACAGACAAAACCCTTAACTTAGATTTAAACCACAACCTAAAATTGACACAATAGAACCCACGATTAAACAGATCCAGTTAATTAACGCGTACAACTTCGCTAATTAAATAAAGTAGTTAACGGAACTATTACAAAGTGAATTAATATACGCTTAAACGGTATAGGAATAGCATATAAATAAAGAACGAGCTCCCACATAGGACTTTAAGGAAGGTAATATAGCTTACCTAAATACACAAAATATACGGACTTAACGGCCCTTAAAGAAACTTAATTGGAAGTTTGTGGGGCTATACCAAATTAAGAAGAAACTAAGCCCGTACGCCTATAAGCTTAAACTGCCAACTAAGATAAAAATACACCCGACGTTTTATATAAGCTTATTACAACCTTTAAAAGATGATCCTATAACTTATAAAGTACCACCGCCACCTCCCATAATTGTTAATAATGGTAACAGTTCTTACTTTATTAACTTAATTAATGATATGTGATGGAAACCATAATCTAAACAATTTAAACTTTTTATTAAGTGGGAAGGATATAAAACACGAACCTAGGAAACCTATAATCAGATTAAGGCCGACGCGCCTTCCCTAGTAAAAGAATTCTATAAGGACCATCCTTTGTGGCCTGCTCTGGCTGGATGGATATAACATGAAGGCAAACAACTGCCACCCGACACAAATACATGAAACTCAAATTTAAAAAGAACTTGAAATAAGTTACAACATTTATAACGCGATTACGTAATACGTAAGATATTAAGGAACTTTAACCAGCGGTTAAAGTTGTCTAATTAGTTAGATTTACCTTACCAAGACCGCTACCTAACGCGAAAATATAACACGCGATAAAAAAAAAAAAAAAAATTATAAATTCTTAACCAAATTGAATTATTTTAAACCTTCAGCTAAAGGGGGGGTACTGTAACGGGACTAGCCTAGTTATAGTAGGAATGTCTCAGTAAAACACTTAACAAGATAAACTTGATATTTTAACCAAATTCTGCCGAATTCTGCCAGCTTAATCAACTTCTACCAAGTTCTGCCGGATTAATTAAATTCTACCAAAGTCCGTCCGCGTGCGTATGTGCGCACGCATTGACCAAGACCCCTAACTATTTAATTATAAGATTCTCTGGTTATTCCCTTCTCTTCTTTACGCAACGTCTTGTTCTCTTGAAAAGCTATATACCCTTAGATTTAGATAGAATTTATATTATTCCTTTAAATCTTCCCCGAAGCCTCTTCGCGCCCTAACATATAAGGAAAGAAGGTAAGAAAACGGGAGGAAAGGGGTATATATTGTTAACTTAGTTGCTTAGTTAACACGTACACAGGGTAGAATAGGCTTTGGGTTATAGTCCTAGCGGATCTTAGCAGAATATGGCGGAATATAGTAGAGGACGGCAAATTGCCGTAGATTGCCGTCACGTAATGGCAAATTGCCTCAGATTGCCATTATGTGTCTTAATTGACTAAGTCGTTAACATAGAGGTTGAGACGGTGGAAACAGGTGGACGTATATAAGGTGTTACGGAGGTGTCCCTATATATATATATATATGCATATACTAACCACTAAAGCCCTAACTGTTTAATTATATAATTCTCTTATTATTCCTTTCTCTTCTTTATGTAATATCTTATTCTCTATAAGAGCTATATACCCTTAGAGCCCACGAAGCCCTACTACACGCGTCCACGTCGCCGCGGGTAGAAACATTATCTGGAATCCTATTCCTATTAATGGCCAAGTGCAGAGGCGATGGTAGAGAGCCGTTACAGCGCGTACAGCGCTGTCGTTTAACTCTGTGGTAATGGGCCCGCAACGCGTATAAAGTATTGCCCTTAATAACACTAGGAGCCTTACTGCCTCCGCTTAAAGCTCTTATTCTACCATCTAGGGAGGCCTAGCAAGGGAAACTAGGATATAAAAACTACCTAATATATAACTACCTAGCTCGCAGCCAGGCCTAAAACTGGCCTTATTTAGCTAGTTAACGTAGACGCGTCCTAGGCGTATAATAGGACACCCTTAGGCTTGTACTAGCTCTAAAATTGCAAAGTATATATAACAAGGGCGTAGGGATCCTCCTTTTATAAGAACTTGTTAAGGTTAACGCGTCGCAGATACTTTATACAAAACTTATTAAGGCCCTAAGGCCACCACGAAGAACTTATTAAGGCCCTACCTAGAGAACTTATTAAGGCCCCTTTATAAGGGCCTATCTGGTATCTGGTATACTTAGGTAACTCAGAAGAGGGTCTTAATAGGCATAGTACGCGCAACCTGGTACAGCAACAGCAACGTAATAGCAACGCAACGGCGACTAGATGGCTTAACAAGGTAGAAACACAGGCAAAGCTCTAGGCAGCGGAAACACAGGCTAGCTTTAACGGCCCTATAGCGTTCAACTTATAGTTAACTCACAGGCAACCTATAGTTAGCTTATAGGCAACTTATAGGAGGGTCTTAATAGGCGTAGTACACGCAACCTAATGCGTATATATATAAGGCGACTTATAGGAGGGTCTTAATAGGCATAGTGCTTATAACCTAATGCATATATATAGGGGAGGCTATGTAACAGTGCAAGTATAGGAGAATTAAATGAGCGACTTAATTTTAAATATAGCTCTAGAGTCTCTATATATACATAAGGAAGATGCAGGGAATAGAGATAGGTGGTAAGAATTACAAAGGTAAGCAGCTGAAATGGTAAGATATGCAGGGGTAAGCAGCTAAGGTAGTAAAACGGTAGTAAGCAAGTCCGATCTTAGGTCAACAACAGCATAGTACCAGTAGTCGGTTACACACCCCCCTAGATTTGACGGTGTAGTCAAAGCTATAGAAAAACAAATAAAGGTAGAAGCAATACCAAAATAGGAAATTTTAGATACAATTTTGGAGTAGTAAAGGGATAGGGTGACGTTCAAAAGTCTTTGTTAGATGATGTAGTAGCAATTTAATGTTGAATATCCACCAAATTCAATTGCCTTATCCATGCCTCGTACCTTTAACGGGGTAGGATCTTGGTAAGGCCATTAGCAGGCATTTTGTTTGTAGGGACCTACTATACGTTGATCTTTTTATCTTGGACCTTCTGTCTAAGCCAGTGCTGATGGACGTCGATATATCATAGCTTAATATCAAGCTTTGGTGTATCCTGTCTTAGGAGTCGTATAGTCTGCATATTATTATATAGCAGGGTAAAATCGCGTTCTAAATTAAGACCGATTGCCTTAAAGAAACGCTGCCACCAAATAATCTCAACAGCAGCTGTAGACAGGGAGAGAAGCTCCGCTTTAGTAGTCAAGCGAGTTACTAATCTTTATAGGGTTGCCTTCCAATCAATCAGTCCTCTGAATAGCATAAAAAGGTATCCTTGAGAGCTCCGTCTAGTCTCTTTATAGTCCGCAAATGCTGCGTCGGATGCTCTGTAAAAGGTAACATCTTCTCCTTCAGGGTTTCTGAAGTAGACATATGCTCTAAATACTTCACCGGAGTATTTAATAGCTGTAGATTTTGTTCCAAGGCAATAGGTAATGGCTTGGTTTAATACATCAAGGTGCTTTTAATTTGGATTAATAAGGAATTCGGCTAGCTTAGAATATATCTTTGCAATATTAGGTCTTCCAAATACGGCGAGGTACGCAAGGGAACTAACCTGTTATTAGTAGGCTAGTGTTCTTTAAGGGTTTGTCTGCTAGTCGGACGGAATCAGTTCGTTAGGTAGTGGTGTTTTAGGGAACCTTCCTAGTTAAATATTAAATCGACTAGCTATCTTTTTAATATAGGAGTCTTGGCAGAGCCAGAGCTTTCTACTTACACAATCTCGTTTAATTCGAATTCCTAGGAACTATTGTAGGTCTCCTAGTACACGGATCTCGTATTAATGTAGAAGTTTGGCTTTAAATTCTTCAAGTCTTTGAAGGTCCTTTTTAGCAAATAGAACGGCAATATCGTCTACATAAAAGAAGACAATAAGTCGTCCATCAGTATAAAGGCAGTTCGTACCTAGGACAGGCTTCAATCCGAATTTGGCCAGTATATTTGTAAGCTCTTTGTACCAAAGTAGTAGTAAGACTTTTAATCTGTATAGCGCTATGAGTAGCTTCAGGATATATCCATTTTGATTAAAGCCTTCTAGGCAGTAACAGTAGACTAGCTTATCTAGTCTTGCATTCGTAAATGCGTTCACAGCGTTATACTATCAAATCTCCAAATCGAATGCGGCTGCTATAGCCATAAGGGCACAGAATATTCGAGCAGCTAGGGTTGCTGCATAGGTCTCCTCTTCAGTAATCTACAGGTCTCCGCGGACGCACAGTCAAGCTTTTAGCTTTTATAGGTAGCCGTCGCTGTTGAACTTGTATTTAAAGACCCATTTTAGCGGAAGGATCTGGTTGTTGATTACTTCTTCCTTTAGGACAGTCTCAAATATCCCTCAGCGTTTCAGGTCGTTGTATTCTTTTTCCATAACTTTTTGAAAGCTGGTAGTCAAAGGGTGCTTTCTTAGCTCTTTAAGGTTCCTTAGTTTAGGTGGAAGATTGTCTCAATACAGGGAGGATCTAGTTCGGTTAATATCCTTTACTAGTCCTGTGGCAAAGCCAGCGTAGTAACCAAATAGGGTAGGTATATTGGCTAGTGCTGCTGCGTACACTTAACGTTGAATTCGTTTGGAACCTTCTAGTAGGACAAGGTCGGCAGAAGGATTGGCTGAGACCTCATTAGCTCGTGGAGCTGTATTTAATAGTTCTAACGAACCTGGCTGGGTAGGAATTGCTTCAATTATATCCAGGATATCGTCTTAAAGTCCTCCCAGTGTGGTATTTATTTCTGGCAGATCTGGAGATACCGTTCTGCTAGGAGTCGGTAGCTATTCAGTGTCCTTTACAGGAAGCTCTGCTGAATCGTTTAATGTAGTCATTTGATTTGCATTTAAGGTAGGTCTATATAAGATAGATTCATCCTCAGATTTATCCTTATAGAGAGGTTCTAGTAGACTAATCGCCTAGATAGTGTCTTCTAATACTTCCCTAAGTAGGTAATCAATGTTTTAACCCTTAGGGTCATAGAACGAGGTCTTGTTAAATGTAATATCTCTAGTTTAAATAACTTTATAAAGGCTTAGAATCCAGATTTGGTAGATATTAGTTAAATCATAACCAACCAGATGTCCAATTAATGCATAAGGAGCTAGCTTGTCTCCCTTTCTAACTTATTTATTTAGCGTATAGGTCTTGCAACCGTATTCGTGCATATAGGTAAGTAATAGCAGCTTGCCGTAGGCGACCTTGTACGGAGTTTTCCACCCTAGCTGCTCATTTGGTGTTTGATTAAGTATATAGCTAGTAGCAAGAAAAGCCTCTGGTCCTAAAAATAGGGGTAAGGATGCTTCCAGCTGCATAAACCTTGATTGTTCTATAAGGGTTCTTCCAGATTGTTCTGCTCCACCATTCTGTTCTTCAGTATATAGTGCTCGGTATTCAAAGGTAATGCCTTTATCTGCACACTATGTGTCTAGGGTATCTTCCATTTGTCCAAATGCTTGTTCATCATCACTCCAAAAGAAGACGACGTCTTAGTGGAATCGTGTCTTAATTAAGCGGTAAGTCTTACAAATGGTAGGTAGGATGGTAGCTTTGTCCCTGTTCTTAAAGGTAAACACAAAGTTAAATTTGGAATACGTGTAATAGAAATGCATAATATATCTATCACCATTATACCCTGGTACTCCAAGGTAGATGATATTAAATGCTAGCCGTTTAAATAGTCAAGTGGCTGGAAATTCGTGTTCTTATCTTTAAGAGATCTGCTGCGTGTGCTTTACTAATAAGCAAACTTCACATTCGATTTTAAGCGGTGCTCGTTTATTAGTTTCAAATTTGGTTAGCTCTACGCCAATAACATACTTAGGAAGCTGCGCAATAGCATTAGGTCCTACATAGCCGAGTATTTTATACCATCTTATAGCTGTGGCTCCAATTGGTTTACGGGCCATGCGGCTAGGCTGGTACCTCTTAGAGGTTAAAAATGTTGATTAAGTCGAATCTAGGGTACTCATAGGCTCTCTATGCATCAGTGCCCAGTGGCCCCCTAGTCGTTTCGCATAGCAGACTGTTTCACCAATTGCTAGACGGTAGAGCAAATTTCGCCCTAAGTCAAAATAGATGTCGTTCTCAGTGGCTCTTAATAGCGCTACGATATTTATAAACATAGTAGGCACTAGCGCTACATGGGATAGCTTCATTTTTAGCTTTCCAGTAGGTGTATCAACAGTAATAGTTACTGTTCCGTAAGCTTGTATTTTTTCGAAATTTCCACTAGCAATTAGGTAGTCGTCTTCTGCTGCTAGGTAGGAGAAGGTAAAGTCTTCTTCATTATTACAGACGTGGGTATCTGCGCTAGGGTTAAGTATCCAGGTGTTCTAAAGTTCAAAAGGAGTTTAACCAGTACTAAACACGGCAGCATAGCTAGTCAGTTTAGTAGAAGGTAGGGTTTTAGAATCAAAATCAATTGTAGATTCTGTGTTCTAATTATTCTCCTTTGCTTCCTGTTCTCTTTTTTAAATTTAGTTGATGATGCATTTAATCCAAGGTGTAGATAAGATAGCTTCATTTACTTTCTTCTAAACATCTGCTTTTGGTCTCCATCCTTAAGGGCATTTGTGCTCAGCAATGTAATAGCAGTCGTTAAACCAATATATAATGCCGCATATACATTCCTTGTTCCATCTCGAATTTGAATTTAAATTGCTGTTAGAATTGGAATTGCCGTTAGAGTCTAAATTGGAACTATTTTAAAGGGTTACAAATGCAGAGTTATTGGCAGTTGAGGTAGACGATACTTGCTACATACAGTAGTGCTCCTTAAATTCCTCAATGAGGTCAATAATAGATAGGGCCTCTTTATCCTTCCGTTCTTTTCAAATAAGATTTACTTTTAGTGCTCCTACAAAGCCAGAAGAGATGGGTTTAATTGCTCGTATAAAGTCATAGTGGGGCCTAAATCCCTATACGTCTGGAAGCTCCAATTCCTCTGCCAGCTTATAGACGCTCCTTTAGTTATTCAACCATTTTTCGATACTCTGCTTTTTGTTATAGGCTTTAAGAGCCGTGTATTAATTAAGGACGTCGCGTTTTTAACCTAAGGTAGTAGGGGCGAGTACAGTCTTCAATTCTTAAAGGCGTTCGTATACCGTTCCAAGGTCTTTAATGAGAGGGAGGTAGGCTACTAATATCATGCGGACGATATAATTGCTGATATCGTTTATGGCTTGCTCTTGCTTCTGGTGTATGCGGAGGTCGTCCTTATACTTAGCGTAGAGTTGATTGTACGCAATGAGTTGGTTTGGGTCTAGCTTAGCTATTGATGTAGCGGTAGAAAGCACGTCTCTTAGTATAGGTCAACTAGGTGACTGCAGCTTTAGAAGCTCATCTTTCTTCTTTGATAGGTTAATGTACTGCCATATGTTGTTTATTTTAGCAGTATCTTGAATAATAAAGAACCATTGCATCCAATCAGATGGCTGGTTGAGGATAACATTAATTTTTAATTCGCTTGTGGTCATCATTTTTAGAAGTTTGACAGGTTAAGCAGGGTCCTAGGTTAGCGTCTTAGCGAAACCTTATTTTGACGTTCCAAACTTTTGATTTGATTCGTCGGTTTGTTTGTCTGTTGGGTACGTTTATCAGCCAGGTGCGATCATCCGTTCGTTTAGTAGGTAAAGAAGCTTAAGACACTTGCAAAGGTAGTAGAAGTAGTGACTTCGTAAATAAGGTAGTAGATTAATTGGTTTAGCAGGTAGTGCAATCCGGACTCATAACTGTAACAGTGCAAGTATGGGAGAATTAAATGAGCGACTTAATTTTAAATGTAGCTCTAGAGTCTCTATATATACATAAGGAAGATGCAGGGAATAGAGATAGGTGGCAAGAATTACAAGGGTAAGCAGCTAAAATGGTGAGATATGCAGGGGTAAGCAGCTGAGGTAGTAAGACGGTAGTAAGCAAGTCCGATCTTAGGTCAACAACAGCATAGTACCAGTAGTCAGTTACAGGCTATAGGGGAAACATAGGCCAGTCGGATAAGAACTCAACAGTTAGAGATATAGGCTAGCTTATAAAAGGGGGAGACACAAGCTTAGTTAGTAGAAAAGGGGAGAGTAGATTATCTGGTATAAAACCTAGTATCTCTACAGCCCCTCTCCTGCAAGACATGGTCGGCCTGTTATAAGGAGACTCTTATAGGCAACGCAAAACAGGAACTAGCAGCAGTATAGGGTATTACGCCCCTATATTACTACTAGCCTCCCATAGGGCGTAGTGCGTAGTAGCCACTGTTAGCTCTAAGGACCTTACCCCTTAGCTAGGCCCTAACCCTTAGTGCACCTAGTAGGCAGGCAGGATTACATCCTAGCTAAAGAGACTACTACATAGCTCAAGAGAACGGATACGCGTATTAGTATACCAATAGACGAAACCGTTCGCCTCTAGGGCGGTACGCCAGTAAGGTATACTTAAGGAGCAAATAGGAGTTACTTAGGTAGGGGAGGCTTTTAGTCTAGGCCTTAACTATAGAAGGTACCTAAGGCTTCTATATTATAGGATGCAGCCACAACGCCCTCATAGGATTACGCCAGTAGGTATATAAAAAGGGAGTTACAATCCCTAAAAGCGGCAGCTTATACCCATACCGGCGGAAATAATAAAGAAAGGCATAAAACTAGAGGCTATGGAAGGCTCCTAAGCCATACAAAAGCATACTAACTCTGGGAGGAGATTCTTATATAGACCCCTAGGGGGCGGTCTAGTACTTAGGTTAACCCCATTATAAAATATCCAAAAGAATGGTGAAACCCCCCGTTAATTAGTAGTAGCAGCCAACTGCTTATAGAAAGCCCCCTAGGCCTTTAGGCCTAGGTAACTGGGACTAAATACTAGAAAACTGGGGTAGAGGCCTAGATAAGCAGGTATGTTAAACTCTACTATATAACTACCTGTTAAGGATTTACAGGCCAGAAAGAAATATTACTGGTCTTTAGCGGATACCAGAGCCCCCCTATTGCAGTCATAACAGGAATACTATAAGGATCACCTCTATCGCCTATACTCTTTCTCTTCTTTATAAGCAACCTGCTTAATACCTTTAAGGAAGGGGCGACCCAGGGGATAGGCTTTGTCAATAATATAAATCTAATTATATATAGGCCAATAGCCGCAGAGAACTGCAGGACACTAGAGAAAGCCCACAACACCTATATAAAATGGGCAAGACGACATAGAGTCCAATTCTTACCAGAGAAATACCAGCTAATCCATTTTATAAGAAAACGTAACCAATCTGTAGATCTTTAGCATATAATCTATATCTAAGGCTTTGGGGGTTAACCGGTTTAAGGCCTAAGGGTATTAGGAGTATAGGTAGACAGCAAGCTCTAGTAGAGCGCATATACAACGCAAGCGGCCCGTAAGGGCTAAGTATAGTATATCGCCATATCTAGGATTGTCAATTCTACATAGGGTCCATGCTTCTAGAGGTCACGCCTACTATATACAGCAGTTATCTGGCTAACCATAACGTATAGATCTAGCATTTGGGCTACTAGAGAAACTGAGAAAGGCCCCCCTAAATCACTCCTTAAACCACTCCAAAAGGTCCAAATAGCCTGCCTTAGGAGTATAACAGGCGGGTATAAGCGAACGGCCATAGCACTACTTAAGAAGGAAGCCAATATTCCCCCCCTACAACTATATATTGAAGCTGATGCAATATAAAGGGTGTAAAAGAAACGCAACTCTAATATTATAAAGTATATTAAGACACGCCTAAATAAACTATAGAGGGACCCTAGGGTGCCCTATAGGAGAAGGAACCAACAACCCTAAAGTAGGGAAGATATATTAGGAAAACAGGTAGAGAAAGTAGAAGAAGAATAGTACGGCGCTAGGGCCTAGGCCTATATAGAGGAGAAAGGGAGACGTATAAGAGGCCAGCAAAGACAATAGTAAGGGAGAGAAAGGAGCCAAAGTAGAGCATAAAAGAGTACTAGAAAACCATCTACCGCAATATAATACTAGTTGGACCGACGCTAGAGAGATAAATAGGAGTTAAAGGTATAGAGGCAGACTTAGGTAAGGGGAACCCAAGCCGTAGCATAGGTAATACTATGGGGGGTAAATACCTAAGGGCTCTAAGAGGGCCTAATAAAGGCAGAAAATATAATAGCAACACTCTTAAGGACAGGAATAATAGGACTAAAAGATTGGCTTTACTGGGTAGGTATTCTAGTAGGTAGCCTAAGGTATAAATATAGCTGGCCAAGATAGACACTAAAACACGTAATACTGTTATGCCCCTTATACACCGGCTAAGAAGCAATACTCTTAGCAGCTAGTATAGAAAACTATAATACACTACTCTTAATATAGAAAGGCCTTAAGGCGGCTACCCAGTGGCTTATTAGCTAAAATGTGCTAGACCAGTTCTGGGTTGCAAAGGAAATAGTAATAGAAGGCAAAGGGGCAAGTAATAGGCGCCCCCTAATAACTCTACAGGAGTAGAGTATAGTGTGTAATACTAGCGCGTCCATAGGTTTGTTACAGCAGCAGTGGTTCCTAAGGAGGTTAAAAAGTAAGGTAGTAGAGCACCACTAGTGACTTATAGGCGACTTATAAGCGAGCCCTAAAAGGCGGGGAGACGGATTACGGGGTTTTCTCAAATAGAGTTTTCTCCCTATATATATATAAGGAGTAGTCCGCGTGGGCCTAACAGGGATCCGAATTGGACGTTAAGCAATGAATAATAATATATACCCTTAGATTTAGATAGAATTTATATTATTCCTTTAAATCCTCCCTAAAGTCTCTTTGCGCCCTTATGTTACGGACGCTTTAAGTACGATGTTACGACTACTTGGGGAAGAGTCGTAGGAAGCTAGTTGGTTGATATAGGCACGGTTTAGGATGGATCCGGTGGAACCATATGACGAGGAATAGTAAGCGAGTCACATAATGTTATACGCAGTGTATAAAGTGTACGCAGTGTACGCCTGCGTATAACACGTATAACACGTACCTCACGTATAAGAGAGGATTTCTTAGGAGTACGGTTGTGTATTTAAAGGACCTTAGTCCCTACCGTAGATAGTTCTCTCCTTGTAGTGAATCTTAGAGTACAATTGGAGTTAATCTGTTGGGCTACCACTCCACTAGTTGTTATTATGTTGTTAATTGTTCTTACCTATATACCTAGCCTAATAATAGGACCCACCGTAGTTCCTGCTATAAGGTTCCGTTACACATTCACTACTAAGGTTACGGTATTGAATAAGGTCGAACAACATGCCACCCAAAGTACTAGTTATAACGGCGTTGACGGCAGCCATAACCTTAGGGCCAGGTGATACTAGTATAGATAATAGGGATTCTCAAGTAATTACGCGAGGCTAGTTATAGGAAATGGTTAATTACTTATAAGACAATAATAGGATACTTAAAGAACGCATTAATGGAATTAGAGTAGCGAAAATTAAACTACCTTTAATTAAACGGTTCTTAGGGGAGAAGTTAAAGCTTAAGGGGTTTCTTACGCAGATACACTTTAAGGTAGTACAGGAAGGAGTAAAGTTAGTAATATCGTTAGATTAAGTAGCCTATATAGGATTGTTCCTGATAGGGAGGGTACTTAAGTGGTTTAAACCGTATCTTATGGAAATATAGGCTAATGGCATAACAACTACTAACTAAGACGTAAGGTATATATTTGCTAGTTAGAACGGGTTTGCAGAATAACTAACGCAGATATTTGGAGACCTAGAGGCTATAACCATAGCGGAATAAAAGCTTTAGAACTTAGTATAACATACTTTAGTAATTAAGTATATAACACAGTTTTAAATACTAGCTATATAGGTTAAGTGGAATAATAGGGCGCTTATGGCATAGTATAAATAGGGACTTAAGGCTAAAGTCTAGAACGCAATTATCCTAATAGAAGATGCGGATACTCTAAGAGAGTTAATAGACTAGTTAATAAAGATCAATAATAGAATCTATTAAAGGGAATAAGCTAAAAGAGAGCAAGATAGAGTTCTATAGTTATATAAGGCGCAGAGTACGCAACAATAGACATAGAGTTAAAAACCATAGAATAGCGTAGAGCTAATAGACCTAAGCGGTACTAAAGAAACCTAAAGGTGGGAAAAGAAATTATAGAAACCTAAAGGTTAAGGATCTAGTAATTAAAGGACCTAAGAGTAGAGGCTAAACCAGGGATCTTAGTAGCAGAAGACGTTTAGGCGGACTCTATAGCAAGAAAAGTGGTTTAAAGATGGGGCTTATATAAATTATAGAAAATAAGGTCATTTTGCCAGAGACTATAGAGGTGGTTAGAGCAACTACGCGGTAAAGGGAACTAGGCCAGCAGACGGCACATACGTATAGAAGGATAACGGTGCACTATAAGGAATAAAAGAGTGTTCAATTAACAGTTTTGCGTATTGTTATAATAATATATACCAAATTTATGAGGACGCTAAGTATAGCGCAAGCTATTAGCTATAGGAGCCATTATTATCTAAGTTTAAAGGAACCAATAAACCAGCTTATAGATTGGACATTAAAGACGATAAATTTAACACAGGCGAAGCATTTACTAATAATAAGGCAATAAAGGCAGCTTACTAAAAGCATGCAGACCTCAGAGAAGTTAAAATAGAAGTAGAAACTGAGACTATTACAGAATAGGGTTTAGTAACGGATATTATAACACCATTAGATACGATTTCCATCGCTTTACAAGATAATAGAAGTAATATTTAGAAGAAACTAAGCAAGTAAATAACTGCTAGTGCTAGCTTATTACTTAATAAAGGTAAAAGGCCACAGGCTTAAGATTCTTAAGAAGAGATATAAAAAGCTTAAGATTCTTAAGACAAGATAAGACACACCTAAGGACCCATAACGGACGACAACTGATAGGAAAGAATAGTAACTCAGTTTAGTAATAAACGAATAAGTATAGGACGCAAGTTCACAAACTATAAGTTTGGGGAATAAGTAAAAACGTTAGCAATCCTAGATAAACATAGTGTTTAGCCTAAAGATTAAATAATTAATACCAGGATTAAAAAGCAAGACGACTATAAAGATCTAGCTGTAAGACGCAGAAAATAAGAAACTATGGATAAGTTTAGGATAAGAATTATTATATAGCAAGAGCAAAAGCTAGACAAGAGGTCAGCTATGCCAGGTTATATAAGGGATAGAGTACCCGTATAAAGAGTTACTAATAGGCCAAGTGCGGGGACACCTAGGGCAAAATAGTTAAATAAACTGGAATAAGAAGAGGATCTAGATATCCTAACTAGGTTTAAAGAAAGATATACTAAAGAATATTATAATGCAGCAATAACAAGGTACTTTCTAATAGATAGACTATATACACTAAACCAGCTGTACAGAAAGTGGTATAGGCAACAATATAATAATAAATGGGCCGATTTTTATATATGGCTAGATGAAAAAGTTGTCCAAGACCAACCTATTACGGAAAAACGCATAAGTCACATTAAAGGAGCATTAATTATAATATTAAGAAACCTAGAGGAAGGATCTAAGGACTAGAGAAGTAAGTAATAAGTTTTAGTACCCATAGTATAGATACTAGTAGTTAGGTTAACTAGGTATAGGTTTAAACTTAAGAATAAAAATAAACTAAGAGTTAACCTAAAACATGTAGCGCATTATATACTATCATAGATAGCTTGTGTGGATAATATATGTAATATATATAGAGCACCTAAAGATAAGAACTGGAAGTACTTAGTAAGGATATACTAGGCACTAAAGGAAAAGCGGTTTAGGAATGCTAAGTATATATATAGATAGCACCTAGTAGAAGTACAAGGTTAAGGGGACTTAATACTTTAACTAGGAAGATTCCTTATGGAAAAATACCTAGATGGATAATAGTGGTGGGAGTGCCTAGAGAACACTTATCTATAGTATATAGAGGAAAAGAAATGAACTAAGTATTGGTTAAGGTTAAACTAAGTATAAATAGGATCTAGCAGTCAATAGTTAGGAAAAGGGGAGGCGTATAGGATTAGAGGGAACTAGTATTAGAGCCTTAAACCCTTAAAGGAATTTAAGGTTAACACCTAAATTTATAAGCTAAGTGGCAAGATTAGCAGTTTAAAGCGTTAGTAGATAGTGGAGTAACTAGAAACCACATATCACTAAAGGTAGTAGAAAGGATGGGGTTACTATATAGATAAAAAGAACACCTATATCCACTTATAACAATTTTAGGAGATTAGATAGCCTATAGAGGAGGTATTATTAATCTTAAAACAGGACCTGTATAGTTAACTATTAAAGGAAGACCAGTTAGAATGTCTTTTAATATCCTACTATTAGGATAGGATAAGGCGATACTAGGAATGCCTTAGTTATAGGAGTATAATCCAAAGATTAATTGGGTTATAGGTTAGGTCGATATTAAGGATACTTAATAGCGTAAAGTGCGACAGCAAACCAAGTTGGTATAGTACCAAGTTAGAGCGATGTATAAAGAGACTAAGTAAGGCTTAAGTTATATACCAAAGAGATACCACAAGTATAGTAAAAAGTTATGGTTACTAGAAAGTGAAAGGCTATTAAAGCATACAGCATAGGACCACGAGATAGAATTAGAAGAGGGAATAAGTCTAAAGTTCTTTCTAATTTATAAGCTTACTAAAACGGAGTTAGTAGCGCTTAAGGAGTTTATCCAGGAGAACTTACGCAAGGGATATATTAAACCGTTATAGTTATTAGTAGGATATCTAGTACTATTCGTCCCAAAGAAAAATAGAAAACTTAGGATATGTATAGACTATAGATAGTTAAACAGTATTACTAGGAAGGATAGGTATCCTTTACCCTTAATTAGCGAAATCTAAGACAGGATAGGTAATGTAAAGATTTTTATAAAGATAGATCTGAGGTGGGTATACCATTAGATTAGGATTAAGGAAGGCAATAAGTAAAAGGCAGCCTTTAGGTTAAAGGAAGGACTATATAAGCTATTAGTTATATAATTTAGACTTATAAACGCACCAGTAATGTTCTAAAAGTGAATTAATAGTATATTAGAAGAACACCTAGATGAATTTATTATGGTATACTTTAACAACATTATTATCTACTTAAAAAGTGAGGAAGAATATAGAAAATATATTAAATGGGTCTTAAAGAAACTATAAGAAGAATAGATGCCAGTAGTAATTAAGAAATATAAGTTCTTTACCAGGAAGACTAATTTTGTTAGATTTATTATTAAACTAGGCCAACTTAGTATAGATCTAAAAAAGATTGAGGCTATAGTAAATTGGCAGGAACCAGAGAACGTTACGTAGTTAAGATTATTCCTAGGGTTTTGCAATTACTATAGAAGGTTTATAGCGCAATGGTTAAAGGATATTAAGCCACTTACGCGGTTAACAAAGAAATAAGAACTATAGGTATAGGGAAAGGAGCAATAAGAACTATTTAAGAGAGTTAAAGGGTTGTTTACCTAGGAGCCAGTTTTTAAGATCTATTAACTAGGTCTAGAGACGGTTGTGGAAATAGATGCATTAGACTTTACACTAGGGGCATACTTTATATAGAAATATTAAGACGGATGGCACCCAGTAGTATACTATAGTTGAAAGATAACACTACTAGAGTTAAACTATGATATCTATAATAAGGAGTTATTAGGTATAGTTACAGTATTTAAGAAATAGAGAGTATTCTTATAAGGCACAGAGAAACCATTTATAGTTAAGACGGACTATAAAAACCTTATAGGATTCCTAATAACAAAGGAATTTAACTAAAGACAGGTTAGATAGGCGGAAATGCTTATAGAATACTATTTCAAAATTTAGCATACTAAGGGTATAGATAATGCACGAGCAGACGCTCTAAGTAGAAGGGCTAAACTATAAAGTAATAAAAAGCTATTAGGAGCTTTATTGCGAAAGAATTAAGATAGATTAATTAGGTATAATTATCCAAAGATTATAGTAACTGAAGAAAGTTAAATCTATAAATTATTAAAGAGTAATTAAACATAGAAGATCTAAGAAGTATAGGTAGAGAATCTAGACTTAGAGCAATATGAAAACAGAGAAGTAATATATATACCTAAGTCTATTATAGAAGAATTTGTTAAGGAATTCTATAAGGGAATAATATAAGGATATAATGGAGCTATAGGCTTAGTGTTAAGACTTTAAAAAGAGTACGTTATTTAAGGAATCTAGGGACTAGCAAGACAAGTTATAAGAAAATACCTAGATTGCTAAAGAAATAAACCAACGAGGCATAAGCCGTACGGAGGGCTATAACCTGTCAAAATACCAGGAAGACTATAGGAAGTTATATTATAGGACTTTATTATTAAGTTACCAAAGTTAAAAGATCCTATTATAGAATAAGATTATAACGCGATTTTAGTAATAGTAGATAAGCTAATAAAGTGGGGATACTTTATAGTATACACTAAAGAGATATCAGCAGAGGATATTGCTAGAATTTATATAAAAGAAGTATTTGCAAGACACGGAGTACTAAACAAGATTATATTAGATAGAGATCTAAGATTTATAGCAGTATTTTAGAAAGTATTTCTGGCAGAATAGGGAGTTCGCGTAGTAATATCTATAGCGTATTATCCGCAGACAGACAGGTAAATGGAAAGACTAAACCAGACACTAGAGCAGTATTTAAGGTATTATATTAATTATATATAGAATAATTGGGTATTGTTATTACTAATTATATAGTTTGCATACAACGCAACACCATAAAAAGAAATGGGGACATTACTATTTAAGGCGAATTATGGATACGAGCTAAGAACATCGTTATTGCCATATTAAGCAAAAAAGACAAGTAGCACAGCTAAGCAAAGAATAAAGATGTTAATGAATCTTTATATAGACCTTATAGAAACAGCTAAACTAGTATAAGAACGAATAAAAAGGTACTATAACGCTAAGAGATCTAAGGGACCAGATCTTAAGAAGGGAGATAAAGTATAGCTACTATACAAAAATTTCAAGAGTTGACGACTAAGTAAGAAGTTGGACTATATTAGACTAGGACCTTTTAAAATTAAGTAAAGGATTTTATTAGTTATATATAAGTTAAACCTACTAGCCAAAATAAAGATCTACCCTATATAATATGTTGTAATGCTAGAGCTATGTAACGGGACTAGCCCAGTTACAGTAGGAATGTCTCGGTAAAACACTCAACAGATAAAGTCCGACGCTTTAACCAAATTCTGCCAAATTCTACTAGCTTAATCAACTTCTGCCAAGTTCTGATAGATTAATCGAATTACCGAAGTCCGTCAAAGACCGCGCGCGCACGTGCGCACGTATTGACCACCAAGACCCCTGACTATTTAATTATAGGGCTCTCCCATAATTCCTTTCTCTTCTTTACGCAACGTCTTGTTCTCTGCAAGAGCTATATACCCTTAGATTTAGATAGAATTTATATTATTCCTTTAAATCTTCCTTAAAGCCTCTTCGCGCCCTT
>Ga0307507_10004535_pt1 | contig 24405 bp, 6 predicted proteins | sample 7_EM_MG_FD_207223 | JGI IMG/M metagenome (GOLD analysis project Ga0307507, IMG submission 207223) | Populus trichocarpa ectomycorrhiza microbial communities from riparian zone in the Pacific Northwest, United States - 7_EM | ecosystem: Host-associated > Plants > Roots > Unclassified | place...
TATACCCTATAAGCGTCTCCTATACATCCTTAGGGCAAAGGGCTTCCCAGAATAGATTATTTAATTTATTTAAGGATTTATAGGCCAGAAAGAAATATTACTAGTCTTTAGCAGATACTAAAGCCCCCCTATTATAGTTGTAATAGGAATACTACAAGGATTACCTTTATTGCCTATACTCTTCCTCTTCTTTGTAAGCAACCTGCTTGACACCTTTAAGGAAGGGGCAACCTAGAAGATAGGCTTCGTTAATAACATAAACCTAATTATATATAGGCCAACAGCCGCAGAGAACTGTAGGACACTAAAGAAAGCCCATAACACCTATATAGAATGGGCAAGATGATATAGAGTCCAATTCTTACTAGAGAAATACCAGCTAATCTATTTTATAAGAAAATGTAACCAATTTGTAGATCTTTAGCATATAATCTATATTTAAGGCTTTAGGGGTCAACTGGTTCAAGGCCTAAGGGTATTAGGAGTATAGGTAGACAGTAAGCTCCGGTGGAGCGCACATATGGTGCAAGCGGCCCGTAAGGGCTAAGTATAGTATATCGCCATATCCAGGATTGTTAATTCTATATAGGGTCCATGCTTCTAGAGGTCACGCCTACTATATATAGCAGTTGTCCGGCTAACCATAATGTATAGATCTAGCATTTAGGCCACTAGAGAAACCAAAAAAGGCCCCCCTAAATTACTCCTTAAACTACTCTAAAAGGTCCAAACAGCCTGCCTTAGGAGTATAATAGGCGGGTATAAGCGAACGGCTACAGCACTGCTTAAGAAGGAAGCCAATATTCCCCCCTTATAACTATATATTAAAGCCGATGCAATGCAAAGGGTGCAAAAGAAACGCAACTCTAACGTTATAAAGTATATTAAGACACGCCTAAACAAACTATAGAGGGACCCTAGGGTGCCCTATAGGAGAAGGAACTAACAACCCCAAAGTAGGGAAGATATATTAGGAAAACAGGTAGAGAAAGTAGAAGAAGAATAGTGCGGCGTTAAGGCCCAGGCCTATATAGAGGAGGAAGGGAGACGCGTAAGAGGCCAGCAAAGACAACAGTAAGGGAGAGAAAGAAGCCAAAGTAGAGCATAAAAGAGTACTAGAAAACCATCTACCGTAATATAATACTAGTTGGACCGACGCTGGAGAGATAAATGGGAGTTAAAGGTATAGAGGCAGACTTAGGCAAGGGGAACCCAAGCCATAGCATAGGTAATGCTATGGGGGGTAAATACCTAAGGGCTCCAAGAGGGCCTAACAAAGGCGGAAAATATAATGGCAACACTCTTAAGGACAGGAATAATAGGACTAAAAGATTAGCTTTACTGGGTGGGTATCCTAATAGGTAGCCTAAGGTGCGAATATAGCTGGCCAAAACAGACACTAAAACACGTAATACTGTTATGCCCCTTACGCACTAGCCGAGAAGCAATGCTCTTAGCAGTTAGCACAGAAAACTATAATACACTGCTCTTAATATAGAAAGGCCTTAAGGCGGCTACCCAGTGGCTTATTGGCTAAAATATGCTAGACCAGTTCTAGGTTGCAAAGGAAATAGCAATAGAAGGCAAAGGGGTGAGTAATAGGCGCCCCCTAATAACTCTACAGGAGTAGAGTATAGTGTGTAATACTAGCGCGTCCGTAGGTTTGTTACGGCAGCAGTGGTTCCTAAGGAGGTTAAAAAGTAAGGTAGTAGAGCACCACTAGTAACTTATAGGCGACTTATAAGCGAGCCCTAAAAGGCGGGGAGACGGATTATGGGGTTTTCTCAAATAGAGTTTTCTCCCTATATGTATATAAGGAGTAGTCCGTGTGGGCCTAACAGGGATCCAAATCGGACGTTAAGCAATGAATAATAATAATAATTTAAGTTAAAGTATTAGAGTATAGGTACGGTAGTAAATATAACTTTTAAATAGGTAAAGGCCTTCTTATATTTCTTATTAAAGATAAAGGTTTTATCCTTTTGGGTTAAAGCTATAAGGGGTAAAACTAGGGTAGAGAAGTTATTAATAAACTATTAGTAAAAGTTAGTAAATTCTATAAAGGCTCTTACATCCTTAATATTCTTAAGTTCTTACTAGTTTATAATTACTTTAATCTTCTTTAGGTCTATTTATATACCGTCTATAGAAATAATAAGTCTAAGATATAGAACTTCTATTTTATAGAATTTATATTTATCTATATTTAACTATAGGCTAGCTCTATATAGGTCTTCTAGGATAATATTAACGTATTTCTTATATTTAGTTAGGTTACTACTATATACTAGGATATTATTAATATAAGCAGTATAGAAAATATCTAGGTAAGGTTATAGGGTATTATTTATAAAGTATTAGAATAGACTTGGGGCATTTATAAGGCTAAACGGCGTTACTAAGTATTTAAATAGTCCATATCTAGCATAAAATATAATAAGCCATTTATCTCCTTTTATAATATAAAGGCGGTTAAATGCGTAAATAAGGTTAAGTTTTATATAGTAGTAAGCTTTACTTAATTAGCTTAGTGTTTTTTAAATTAATAGGAGCAGGTATTAATTTTTAATAGTAATAGCGTTAAGGGCTTAGTAGTCTATATAGAAGCGCAGACTGCTACTAGGTTTCTTAATAAAGATTATAAGTATAGCTATAAGTAAAGAGCTTGCTCTAATAAATCCTTTACTTAAATATTCGTCTAAATACTTCTATAGTACTTAGAGTTTATTTTAGGACATTTTATATAGGTGTCTAAATCCTAGCTGTTTTCCTTCTTTAAGTATAATCTTATAGTTATATAGTTGGTGTTCTGCTAGCTTATTAGCTTCTTTTTATAAAAATACTTCTAGATACTTATAGTAGTATACTGGTACTTTTATAGCAGGATTAGTATATTTCTTTAGTGCTAAGGCCTTTTTAATATTAGCTATTATAACAGTAAAGATTATATATTTAGGTTTTTTTAGTAAGTTATGCTAATAGGGTAGCTCTAATTATATAAATGTCTAAGGTATTAAGTAAGTTGGGATTGTCCTTGGTTTTTTATATGGTTTCTTATTTAGGTTTAGGTTTAGTGTTAGTATACTTACTTTATTAACGTGCACGAATATTACTTGTAGTAGTACGTATACGGTGTTGAAGTTGGTAGTTAATTAATGTCTAGAAATAGGGGTTTGCTCTAAGGTCAGATTAGCTAGTCTTACTTCGTGGTCCTATAACCATGTTATATAACTAACATTTTAACACTAAAGCAACTCTAAGAAGAAGGCTAATCTATACTTTAAAGCTAAGTCTGTTTTTAGACTATTTATAGCATATATATAATAGCTAAAGATCTAATTAATACGCAATAGTTTCCACGCTCCTCTTATAGGTCTGTAATTGCATAACTAGTGTTACGGCTTATACCAATACCTCTAAACTAAAGCTTGTAGAATGCTGTATTATAGGGACACTAAGCTAAGGAAAAGAAGGAGAAGAATTATTAGGGGTAGTAGGTTAATATATTGCGAGGGCCGCTAAGGCGCTAGTAGTAAGTAAGCTAATAGTAATTTTTTATCCTGGGGATAGAAAATCCTAATTGGCTGGTTAAATTTAGGGTCTATAGAATACGGCAGGTAATATGCCCTAGCACTATTACAACCTGTAAACCACCTTCTATTGCTTTTTACGCTCTACCTAACCTACAGCCTATATATTAACTTGGTTCGTGTTAATAAGTCACTATAAGGCAACGCAAGGCTTCCCCTTAGTTATTGCGTCCGTAGGGTTAGCTTTACTATTAATCTATTTAACCTCTATAATCTACTAATATTTATAGGCTTATTATAGGCATATTATATTAATTATTAATTACTTCTCTTATATGGTTCTAAGTTGTATAAGACAGTTGTATAGCAACTTAGAATTAGTGTAAAGTATAAGTAGGAGGTTAATCTATAGGACCTTATCTACCATAGACTTAATAGCAATGGCGATATTAAAGCCATAAGCTATTCCGTAAAGTTTAAAAGCCAGAACGCTTCTAGTAACTCTTTTACACTTAATTAAGCTCTAATAAATAATATTGGCCTTCTTAGTTGCGTTAGCTAGTACAATAATATAGCCAATTTGTAAAGAGAGGTTCTTATTATTAGTAAAGAAAGCGTCTATAAAGACTAAGAGCTATAAGGTCTTAGCCTCTAATTTAATAAACTTAAGACCTCTATATAAGTTCTAAATCTGCCAACTTAGGCACTTATTTAACTCCTTCGCGTCTACTTTTTTAGGATTAGTTACTTAGGCAGCAAAGGATAAGTTAAATAAAGCCTTTGGTTAACAGATTGAGGCAATATAGGCTCCTTTAGCGCGTTAAGCAATATACTAGTCCTTTAGCGTAAGTAGGCTATGCGTAATTCCTTTAAAGCTAGTACTGTCTGCTAATGTAGTGTTAACTATACTAAGGTTCTTACACTGGCGCTTTTATGTTAGCGTAATACTCTTGTCTTATACTAATTAAATAAGTCCTCTATTAAACTTAACTGGTATATTAGTGGTTAGTTACTCTTGCTTTTTAGCTATAAATTTAGCCTTATATAGTTCGCTTTATTCAGCCTCTATAAAGGTATTATCTGTAAGGAACAGTATATTATTAGTCTATAAGCCGACAATTCTAAAAGGTTTGTTGCTGTAAAGCAAGTAAGGGTTATATATAGACTGGTCTATTTGCAGCTAATTAATATAGTGTAAATAGTAGGTCTTAAACCAGTGGTTTCTAGCTTTAGGCACTCTATAAAGTGGCTTTATAGCCATATTTAGTTAGTAATTCTTTCCTTCCAGTCAATTTCTATATTGTCGTATCTTTGTATATAAGGGTAGGTATAAGGGTAGGTATAAGGGTAGTCGTCAGTTTAAAGAAGTTAAGGTTTAAGGTAAGGGTGTAAAGGTATATATGTGTCCTATTAACGAATCTACAGTTCTTGGACACTGTAGACAATTCTTAGCAAAGATACGGTCCTCTAGGCAATCTGACACGTCAATAGTTAAGCTAATGCGTAGTTTTAAGCTTTGAGGATAACATAGCTCTCTCTAAGTAAAGATACGATTCTCTAGGCAATCTGACGCATTAGCAAGCTAATACGTAGTCTCGAGCTTTAAGGGTAACGTAGTTTTCTCCTTTAACTGAAATAGGGCAATAGCTCTGCGATTTAACGCGTTAGCAGTTAAGCTAATGCGTGGTTTTAAGCTTTGCTATTGCGTATTTCCTAATCTATACGTCTACTAATCAGTATCAGTATACTCGCTTTATTAACGTGCACGAATATCACTTATAGTAGTACGTATGCGGTATTAAAGTTGGTAGTTAATTAATGTCTAGAAATAGGGGTTTGCTCCAAGGTTAGATTAGCTAGTCTTGCTTCGTGGTCCTATAACCACGTCATATAACTAACATTCCGACATTTAGGTTTAATATTAGGTATAGAATTAGTATTAGATTTAGGTTTAGGTTCTTTAAGTATCCTTTTTATAATAAAATACTAATTCTTCTAGTACTTTTATATATTAAGCTTAGGCTTCTATTTAGTTTAGGGCAGTAGGGTAGTTAGGATTAGTTTATATAGTTTAGTATAATTTTTAGGTCCTTAATAGATATTAGCAGAAATCTTATATTAGTAGAATTTAGTAAAATTTTTAGGTTAGTGGAATTAGGTAGACTTCTTAGGTATAAGATAGATTTTAGTAGAAATTTTAAACTAGTAGATTTTAGTAGATTTTTTTAGTTTTAGTTTTAAGTCTAAGTAGTAAGTTATAAGGCACTTTTACTTATAATAGGAGGTGGTAAATAGAAGCTTAAGGTTATTTTAATTAATAGTTACCTTATATAGCTTTATCTAGGGTTATCTAAGAACTACTAAGTAACCTAGAGTGGTAATAAAAAGCCTAATTAGTTCTTTATAGTTTAGGTATTAGAGTTTAGGAATACTATATAGGTAATACGGCCTAAGATAGTATGTTTACTATTAAATCTAAATATATTAATATGCTAGTTAAGGGGGGTTAGAGTAAAACTATTATCTTATATAAAGATCTTATTAATAAATCCTATACTACTAGCTCCTGTATTAATTAGGACTTAAGTATTAACCTATTAATTATTCTGCTAAAGATAGCAGTTAATAGTTATACTATAATATCTAAAGATTTTAATAAGATTTTAAGGTAGCGCCGTTTTAGAGAGTGACTTAGCTCTAGAATTTTCCTTTTAAAGGTAATTAGGGCGGAGTTCTTATAGTATATTAGTTATAGCTTTATCCTTATAAGTAGTGCTTATTAAATATAGGGCTAGAACTAGGTAAAGATTAGGGATAGTAACTAGAGGATTAATATAGTAAATGGTTACTAATATTAGCTATTTATAAATTGCGTTAGGGTAAGGGGATAGAGTAATAGTTAAAAAGGTAGGAGCTACTTTTATACTTAAAGTAGAGGCCTAGCTTAGTATATTATTCTTATTTAGAGGACCCTAATAGGGCGTATCTTAGGGTCCTAGTATTAATATCTATAGCGTCTAGGTGCTTAAGCTAAGATAATAACTTAGTAGATATTTATAGAGCTATTATATTATATTAAGGAGTAGGTTTTAGTGTTAGGCGTAATATATTATTATACCGTTTATTAATAATATTTATATAGGCATTAAGGGCTTTTAGTAGGTCTATACTAATTAAGGAGGTTTTTAGTTTAGGGCTTAGGGATTTAATAAGGCTGTTAATTAGTATAGAGTTATTCCAGCCTATTTCTTTTATATAGTAGTTAAATTTAGAGAAGTATACTAAGAAGCTTTTTATTCTTTAAGCCATATAGTTTATTTTTCTTTAAGTAGTAGCTTAGCGGTTTAGGTTACTATATATAGTTTCCAGAAGTATAACTAGGCTTAATACTACGTTTAGTTAAAGAGGTTTAATAAGGTTAGCTATATCTCCTCCTAGTTAACTTAGGGCGTAGTAAAGTAAGTTAGGTAGCAGTTAGGTAGCAGTTAGCATTACTAGTTAGCTTATTTTTAAGCCAGCTTAAGAATAATTAGAGTTCTTATTATTTACTAATAAATATTAGAGGGTCTAGTAGTTATTTAGATTATTATAGTATAGTAGTTAGTTTAGGGTAAATAGTTACTATAGGTTTGGGACTCTTATTTTATATATTTATTTCTAAAGATAGTATTTAGTCTTAGGGCTCTAGTATTATAGAATACCTCCATAATACCTTATATACGCCTACCTATTTCTACTAACGCAGCAAAAAGAGACTAACCGTAAAATGGCAATCTAATAGCAATCTACTGGCAATCTATAGCAATCTAATAGTAATCTGCCGCATTCTGCTATATTTTACTAAGCCTACTAAATCGTATTAAGTTCTGCTAGGACTACTCCTTAAATTCTATTCTACTCTATATATATATTAACTAAGTAACTGTCGGAATGTTAGTTATGTAACGTGGTTACGGAACCACGAAGCAAGACTAGCTAATCTGACCTTGGAGCAAACCCCTATTTCTAGAAATTAAATTAACTACCAACTTTAACACCGCATACGTACCACTACAAGTGATATTTGTGCATGTTAATAAAGCGAGTATATCAACACTAATTAGTAGACGTATAGATTAGGAAATACGCAATAGCAAAGCTTAAAACCACGCATTAGCTTAACTGCTAACGCGTTAAATCGCAGAGCTATCGCCCTATTTTAGTTAAAGGAGAAAACTATATTACCCTTAAAGCTCGAGACCATGTATTAGCTTGCTAATGCGTCAGATTGCCTAGTGAATTGTATTTTTACTTAGAGAGAGCTACGTTATCCTTAAAGCTTAAAACTACGCATTAGCTTAACTGTTAACGCGTTAGATTGCCTAGAGGACCCTTAAAGCTTAAAACCACGTATTAACTTAACTGTTGACGCGTTAGATCGCCTAGAGGACCATATCTTTGCTAAGAATTGTCTATAGTGTCCAAGAACTGTAGATTTGTTAATAGGACACGTATATACCTTTACACCCTCACCTTAAACCTTAACTTTTTTAAACTGACGACTACCCTTATACCTACCCTTATACCTACCCTTATATACGAAGATATAACAATATAGAAATTAACTGGAAGGAAAGAATTACTAAATACGGCTACGGAATTAACTTAGAGACGGCTATAGATAATAACCTAATGGAGTATATAGAGACCAAGATGCACCTATACACATAATTCAGCCTTATAGACTTTGTATTATGGACAGTGTTTTAGGAAGACTTTAAGAACTTTATGCTAGAGACCTTTAAATAAGTATAATCTAATACTAGAATAGGAATCCGTTAATACCTAGTTAAGAGAGGAGTATATATTGTTAAGTAAGATAAGAGATATTCCCTTAGTAAGGTGCTAATGGACATCGCTAATAAAGAAGAGTTTTATAAATGGATGGATAAAGAGCTTATTGCGGCCCTTATAGAGGTAAAGCTAATAATTATAACAACTCTGTAAGACTGACTTAATTTAACCTTAGATAAGCTTACTATACCTCTAGCCCCACTACTAGCTACTCTATTAACTCCACCAGCTATTCCAGCTGCTATACTACCAGCTACTCTAGTTACTGCACCGCCAGCTACCCTAGCTACTATACCACCAGCTATTCCGGTTGCTGCACTGCCAGCTACTCTAACTGCTACCCCTACTACCCATGCTACCCCTACTACCCCTGCTACCCCTGCTACCCCTGCTACCCCTACTACCCCTGCTACCCCTGCTACCCCTGCTACCCCTACTACCCCTGCTACCCCTGCTACCCCTGCTACCCCTGCTACCCCTACTACCCCTACTACCCCTACTACCCCTACTACCCCTTCTAGTCCTTAATCCTCTAATTATAACTAAATCCACGCTCTTATTAACTAACTGCTATAGCTAAAAGAGCAGCAGCCGTAGCAGCTATAGTAGCCGCAGTAGCTATATATATATACACTACCTAAACTAGCTGTGCCTAGTGTGGAGTAAGGATCTAAATATAGTAAGGAGGTAGCTATAATTGTGAAGATCTATATAGATAACTAAAAGTATAATAGAGTTAATAACAGCTTTAACTTTAAGCTAACTATCTTTTATAATATCTATAAGAGATCTGGCTTACCACTAGAAGGCTATATAGTGGCATTCCCTAGCATACTAAAAGGGCTTACTTAGGACTACTACTATAATAGCAACTTTAAGTTAAGACCTTTTATGGAAGCCTGTAACTATATATAATAGTTCTTTAAAGGGCTAGAATACTACCATAAGAACCTTATAGAGTGGAATAGTATAACCCTCTAAGGAGTTATGGACGAGAACCCTAATAAGTTAATTTATCAGAACTTCTAACTGCTTATAGATAAACTACTAAAGCAATATTATAGACTATACCTAGACTTTTATATAAACCGCATTCTTATAAATAAGTTGGTTACTGCTTGCTAGGGAGTGCTAGTATGCCGTATTACTATCTCTAACCCTTTAGAAAATCTCTCTTAGTTAATTAGTAAGCTATAATCCTCTATTATTACGTAGGAAAAAGAATACCCCCTATAGGCCTTAATAAGATCGTCTTACTAAGCTTTTTTTACGGATTAACATTACTATTAAAATAACCAAAATTGAGACTAAAATACCAATCGCTATAGTAGCAATTGCCCCTATAGAACCAACGGTAGACTAAAGGCTAAGTACTATATCTGTAAGAAGGAGGACTGCCGTTTATAGAAATATATAAAGGAGGAGCGTAATTAGTCTAGAGATGACTATAAGAGACACTTTATTAATATTAAGGGCTATAATAAGGGCAACTTTAATAACTACTTTAAGCAATATATCGCTGCTTATAAAAGAGATAAAGATAACAATTTAGACTTTAAAGCCTATATATAAGACACTAACGACTCTGGGAGTGATACTAGAGAACCTAATAATAGTTCTACCTATATTACTACCTTTGGAACACTTACTATGGAGAAAGCAACCTCTATAAGCGTAGAGCTAGCTAATAAGGCTTATATATACCTACTTATGGCTTTAGAACTCACTACAGAGTCTACTACAGAACCCTATATGGAGACCGACCCATTTGCCTATAGTACGGCTATAGTTGTAGCGTTATAATACACCTTAACGGTTTTTATGGGAATTATAATTAATATAGGTGCTTTGCGTAAGTCTATGGCTAGCTATAGCTAATTCTAAGCCCTATAGGCCGTAGATAAGTCTATAAGTCTTAACACGTTAACTAAGGGCTAAATAACTATCCAATTTGGGATTAGAGCCTCTATATCTATTAGAACTATAGATGTTAACAGCCCTATAGGTAAGGTATAATTCTATATTATTAAAGCAGATACTCCTTTCCTACTTTGCTTAGTAGATATGGATAGACTCTATATTAAATATAATAACCTAAAGGATGTTATTATTACTCGCACTAAAAAGGTGCTAGTAGTTAGATAATTTGGCCACCTATTTCTTATATAGAGCTTCTCTTTATAGTCTTATCTAGTTAAGTCCTTTAATGTAAACCCTTGCTACTTAACTAATATAGAGCTATAATGTTTACACCATTGATTTAGTTACCTATTAGTTAATAGACTGCAAAAGCTTCTTAATAAGACTGGCTATAGCTATAATACTAATAGATCTGCTATTAAAGAGCTAACCAGACTCTGCTACTACTACTAGAAGTTTAGCAGATCTTTAAGTAGATTTTACTTTACCTTATAAGACAATATTAATTTTAACTACAATATTATTGTTAACATTATGTATATTAGCAGCTCTCCCCTACTATATATAGTTAACAAAGCAACTTAATTTTAAGCTAGCAGATGGCTATAAGATATTAGCGCTAAGTATACTTAGGATATTCTATAAATATGCTAGATTAATAGCTATTTAGGACTACTAGACTTAATTACTATAGACGCTAAGAAGAACTTTATTAGTAAGGAGTTTAAGCACTATACTGCTACTATAGGAGTAACTATAAAGTTAGTTCTAGTTAAATTATATAATTTTATTGGAATGGTAGAGCGCTACTATAGTCTACTATAACAAGCCTACTAAATTATTATATCTGAAATCCCTAAAATTAGTAAGGAGATAGCCCTACAAATGGCTTTTAAAGCTATTAATGATACGGCTAGCCTAGAAGGCCTAGTCCCTATACTTCTAGTTTTTAGAGCCTACCCCCAAATGGTTAAATTGGATACACTATTACCTTTAGTTGTATAGTGAGCTGCGGCTATTAAGAAAGCAATAGTAGAAATCTAAAAGCTATAAGCTAAATAATAGATCGCTAATGCTTTTAATACGCGAAATAGACAATAAACTAATGCTATTTATGGCCTCCTACCTAGTTTACCTGTCTTAGTCTAAAGAGAAGGTAATACTAGCTAAAGTAGTTATTGGGACGGGCTATATATACTGCTTGCCGTTAATAGTAAGACCTGCACTATAAAGCTACTAAATGGGCCTATAACCTTCCGCTTTATAGTTATAAAACCTTACCTACTGGACCTATAAGACTTAGTTAAACTATAAGAGTCTATTAAATTAGCTAAACTAGTACCTATACTAGCTAAACCTTAACTATTACCTAAAGCTAAACTATAGTTACCGCTAAAGTGAGGTAGAGGTTGCCCTTGCAAATACCTATTACTTATAGCCGTTGCAGACACAGCTGTTATGGACGCTATAATAGACATAGATGCCCTTATAGGTGATATTATAGATATGGCTAATATTGCTATCTACTTATAGGATAATAATACTGCAGATATAGCTAACACTACTATTTACTTATAGAACGATGGTAATACCTAGTTTAGCGCTTTATGGCAAAAGGAGGTTATAGGCCTACTTAAAAAAGGCGTCTTTAAGATTATTAAGCTATATAATATGCTAAAGGGGGTTAGACTCTTTAATTTACGGTTTATTAATAAGATTAAGAATAAGGGAACTAATAAAGCCTTTAAAAAATTATAACTTGTTATATAGGCCTATAACAATTTAGAGAAAGAGCTAATCCTTACTTAGTTACTAATAATTTAATAAGTTAGCCAGCAGCTAATTCTCTATATCGCTACTATACTACTATAGATATAACTCTACCTCTAAGATATCTTATAAGCCTATGTCTAGTCTACTATAAACCTAAACCACGAGTTTTATATATAACTACCATACAAGCTAAATGAATAATTGGGAATTAATAAGGACTCCATTCTAAAGGTTATAAAGCTACTTTATAGAGTGCCTAAAGCTGGAAACCACTAGTTTAAGACCTACTATTTATACTATGTTAATTAGCTATGAATGGACTAGTCTATATATAACCCTTACTTGCTTTATAGCAATAAACCTTTTAGAATTGTTGGCTTATAGACTAATAATACGCTGTTCCTTATAGATAATACCTTTATAGAGGCTAAACAAAGTAAACTATATAAGGCTAAATTTATAGCTAAGGAGCAAGAGCAACTAACTACTAATATACCAGTTAAGTTTAATAGAGGACTTATTTAATTAGTATAAGATAAAAGTATTACGCTAATATAAAAGCGCCAGTATAAGAACCTTAGTATGGTTAATACTACGCTGGCAAATAGTACTAGCTCTAGAGAAATTACGCGCGGCCTACTTACGCTAAAGGACTAGTATATTGCTTAACGCGCTAGAGGAGCCTATATTGCCTTAGTTTGTTAACTAGAGGCTTTATTTAACTTATTCTTTGCTGCCTAGGTAACTAATCCTAAAGAGGCAGACGTAAAGAAGTTAAATAAGCACCTAAGTTAGCAGATTTAGAACTTATATAGAGGTCTTAAGTTTATTAAATTAGAGGCTAAGACTCTATAGCTCTTAGTCTTTATAAACGCTTCCTTTACCAATAATAAGGACCTCTCCTTATAAATTGGCTATGTTATTATACTAGCTAACACAACTAAGAAGGCTAATATTATTTATTGGAGCTTAATTAAGTATAAAAGAGTTACTAGAAGCGTTCTGGCTTCTAAACTCTACAGAATGGCTTATAGCTTTAATATCGCTGTTGCTATTAAGTCTATGGTAAACAAGGTCCTACAGATTAACCTCCTACTTATACTTTATACTAATTCTAAGTTGCTATATAACTATCTTATATAACTTGAAACCATATAAGAAAAGCAATTAATAATTAATATAATGTGCCTATAATAAGCCTATAAACGTTGGCAGATTACAGAGGTTAAATAAATTAATAGTAAAGCTAACCCTATGGATATAATAACTAAGGGGAAGCCTTGTGTTGCCCTATAGCGACTTATTAATATAAACTAAGTTAATATATAGGCTGTAGGTTAGGTGGAGCGTAAAAAGTAATAGAAGGTGGTTTATAGGTTGTAATAGTGCTAGGGCATATTACCTGCCATATTCTGCGGACCCTAAATTTAACTAGCCAATTAGGATTTTCTATCCCCGGGATGCAAAATTACTATTAGCTTACTTACTACTAGCGCCTTAGCAGCCCTTATAATATATTAACCTGCTACCCCTAATAATTCTTCTCCTTCTTTTCCTTAGCTTAGTGTCCCTATAATAGAGCATTCTATAAGCTTTAGTTTAGAGGTATTAGTATAAGCTGTAACACTAGTTATGTAATTACGGACCTATAAGAGGAGCGTGGAAACTATTGCGTATTAATTAGATTATTAGCTATTATATATATGCTATAAATAGTCTAGAAACAGACTTGGCTTTAGAGTGTAGATTAGCCTTCTTTTTATAGTTGCTTTAGTGTTGGAATGTTAGTTATATAATGTGGTTACGGGACCATAAAGCAAGACTAGCTAATCTAACCTTGGAGTAAACCCCTATTTCTAGAAATCAAATTAACTACCAACTTTAACACCGCATACGTACCACTACAAGTGATATTTGTGCACATTGATAAAGTGAGTATACTGATAGTAACTAAACTAATAATATATACCCTTTCTTCCCGTTTGTTTACCTTCTCTCCTTATATAATATCTTAACTTTATTACACAGTTTATATACATAGCTTAATAATATCTACTTTGCTATATATTATTACTGCTTATACTTACTCCATAATACTATATTGTGTTAACCTTATATACTACCCTTTAAAATATAGAATGACCCTAAAGCCCCTATAATAGCCGCTGGCATTATATCTATACTTTGAGAATAATTAGTAGAGATATAGAAGTCCTTTATAGACGCCCTTATATAGAACTAAGCCACTTTAACTTAATAATAAGCCAAATAAGAGGCATAATACCTATAAATAATTAAGAACCTCTAAGAAGAAGTCTGCACCCTTAAGATGCCTATAATAGGGCCCTAAGACTAAACGCCTTCTTTAGAGACAAATATATAGGATAAGAGTCCTAAACCTATAGTAACTATTTACCTTAATCTAACTACCGCACTATAATAATCTAAATAACTACTAAACCCTCTAATATTTATTAGTAAATAATAAGAACTTTAATTATTCTTAAGCTAGCTTAAAAATAAGCTAACTAGTAATGCTAACTGCTATTTAATTAAAGCTAACTAACTTTGCTACGCCCTAAGTTAACTAGGAGGAGATATAGTTAATATTATTAAACCCCTTTAACTAAACTTAGTATAAAGTCTAATTATACTACTTAAAGCTATATATAGTAACCTAAACTACTAAGCTACCGCTTAGAGAAAGATAAATTATATAACTTAAGGAATAAAAAGCTTCCTAGTATACTTCTCTAAATTTAACCATTATATAAAGGAAATAAGCTAGAATAACTCTATACTAGTTAATAGCCTTATTAAGTCCCTAAGCCCTAAGCTAAAACCCTCCCTAATAGGTATAGACCTACTAAAAGCCCTTAACGCCTATATAAATGTTATTAATAAATAGTATAATAATATACTATACCTAATACTAAAGTCTACTCCTTAATATAATATAATAACTCTATAAATGTTTACTAAGTTATTATCTTAGCCTAAGCACCCTAACGCTATAGATATTAATATAGGAACCCTAGGATACGCTCTACTAGGGTCCCTTAAATAAGAATAATATATTAAGCTAGGCCTTTACTTTAAATATAAAAGTAAGGATTATATCTTAAGATACTGCTCCGTCCCTATGCCCTAATATAACTTATAAACGGCCAATACTAACAACCGTTTACTATATTAATCCTTTAATTACTATCCCTAATTTTTACCTAGTTCCAGCCCTATATTTAATAAGTACTACTTATAAGGATAAAGTTATAACTAATATTCTATAGGAACCCCTTCCTACTTACTACTAAAAGGTATATCCTAAAGTTAAGTTGCTTTTTAGGACAGCTATATTATAGGATTTTATTAAATATATTAGATATTATAAACCTTAACTTTTAAAACTATAGTATAACTATTAACTACTATTTTTGGTAGAAAGGTTAATAGGCTAATGCTTAAGTCTTAATTAATACAGGAGCTAGCGGTATAGGATTTATTAATAAGATCTTTATATAAGATAATAGGTTTACCCTAATACCCCTTAACTAGCATATTAATATATTTAGATTTAATGGCAAACATACTATTTTAGGCTATATTACTTATATAGCAGCCCTAAGACTCTAATACCTAAACTATAAAGAATTAATTAAGCTTTTTATAACTACCCTAGATTACCTAGTAATTCTTAAATAACCCTAGATAAAGCTATATAAGGTAAATATTAACTAAAACAACCTTAAACTTCTATTTAACGCCTCTTATTATAAGTAAAAGTGTCTTATAACTTACTACTTAGACCCTAAACTAAAATTTAAAAAATCTACCAGGATTTACCAGTTTAAAACTTCTACTAATATCTACCCTATACCTAAAAAGTCCACCTAATTCCACTAACCTAAGAATTCTACTAAATTCTACTAATATAAGTTTTCTACTAACATCTACTAAGAACCTAAAAATTATACTAAACTATATAAACTAACTCTAACTACTGTACCCTAAACTAAGTAGAAGCTTAAGCTTAATATATAAAAGTACTAGAAGAACTGGTATTCTACTATAAAAAGGATACTTAAATATTACAGGACTGCCCGCGACACATACTACGCTAGACGCGTAGCTTTCCTTTCCTTATTTAATATCGCTTAGCAGATAGTTTATTCACCCTAATTACCCCTATATAGATTTGCCCGCAGCTGCATTCTTATTAAGCTCTCTAGCAATCCTCTTAAGTCTCCACAATAGCTATATATAGCTATTAATTATATAAATCTAATGCTTGTTTATCTAGTGTTTGTATATAATACTTCGTTATTATAATATTAGGATTGCTCGCTCCGTCTAGCTAGCTAGACATATCTCGTTTCTTCTTCCCGTCCAGCTTCTTTCTTCTTTTAGACTAGATTTTTTCTTTCTTCTTTTTTAGACCCTAATCCAGATTGCTAGCACCGTACTGCTACCCTAGATCTAGACCGCTAGCACTATACTGCTATCCTAGATCTAGATTACTGGCACTATACTGCTACTAGGTAGAGCTGTGTGCTCCCTAGTCCTAATTCAGATTGCTAGTACTATACTGCTACAAGGAGAGCTGTGTGCTCCCTAGTCCTAACCTAGATCGCTAGCACCGTACTGCTACCCCTAACGACCTAACAACCACCTAACCTGTTGCTGGTATTGTACTGCTATCCCTAGATATGTCACTAGCATTGTACTACTACCCCTAGACCTGTTGCTGGCACCGTACTGCTACTGCTTGACTTAGTTGCTAGCATTGTACTGCTGCCCCTCTAGACCCGTCACTGGTGTTATACTGCTACTGCTCGCTAGTCCAGACCCGCCTGACGTTGATAATAGCGCAAAGCTATTGCGGACTCTCTATGTAGAGTCTTTAATGTATCCAGACCAGATCTTTCCCGTTCTCCTTTCCAGACCCAACACCAGTTGCTGGTATTGTACTACTACCCCCAGACACTAGTCGCTAGCACCGTACTGCCACCTCCAGACCTATTGCTTGTATTGTACTGCTACTCTAAACCTGTTGCTTACATTATACTGCTACTCCAGACCTGTTGCTTGCATTGTACTGCTACCTAGACACATTGCTTGCACCATACTGCTACCCAAACACGTCGCTTGTATTATACTGCTACCTAGACACGCTGCTTATACCGTACTGCTATATCCAGACCTGTTGCTAGCAACGTACTGCTACCTCCCGACCTGTTGCCGGCATTATACTGCTACCCTGACGACCTTGTCGCTGGCACCGTACTGCTACCTACTACATTCTCTTCTTTCTCTTCCTCTTCCTCTTCCTTCTCTTTCTCTTTCTTTGTCCTAGCTCTGCCTTACTAGATCTGCGACCTCCTAGAGGGGGGGTACTGTTACGGGACTGCCCGCGACACTCGCTACGCTAGACGCGTAGCTTTCCTTTCCTTATTTAATATCGCTTGGCAGATAGTTTATCCGCCCCAATTGCCCCTATATAGATTTACCCGCAGCTGCATTCTTGTTAAGCTCTCCAGCAATCCTCTTAAGTCTCTATAATAGCCATATATAGCTATCAATTCCACGAATCTAATGCTTGTTCATCTAGTGTTCGCATATAATACTTTATTATCGTGATATTAAAGAACCTAAACCTAAATCTAATACTAACTCTATACTTAATACTAAACCTAAAACTATATAAAAAACTATATAAGAAACTAAGGATAACCTAAGCTTGTTTAATACCTTAGATATCTATATAATTAGAGCTACCCTATTAGTATAACTTACCAGGAAACCTAAATATATAATCTTTACTATTATAATAGCTAATATTAAAAAGGCCCTAGCACTAAAGAAGTATACTAACCCTGCTATAAAAGTACTAGTATGCCACTATAAATATCTAGAAGTATTTTTATAAAAAGAAGTTAATAAGTTAGTAGAGTACCAACTATATAACTATAAGATTATACTTAAAGAAGGAAAACAGCTAGGATTTAGATCCCTATATAGAATATCCTAAAATAAACTTTAAGTGCTATAGAAGTATTTAAATAAATACCTTAGTAAAGGATTTATTAGAGTAAGCTCTTTGCCTATAGCTATGCCTATAATCTTTATTAAGAAACCTAGCGGCGGTCTATACTTTTATATAGACTATTAAGCTTTTAATACTATTATTATTAAAAATTGGTATCCGCTTCTGTTAATTTAAAAAATATTAAACTAATTAAGTAAGGCTTGCTACTATATAAAACTTAACCTTATCTATATATTTAACTGCCTTTATATTATAAAAGAAGATAAATAGCTTACTATATTCCGTATTAAATACGGACTATTTAAATATTTAGTAACGCCATTTAGCCTTATAAATGCCTTAAGTTTATTTTAATACTTTATAAATAATACCCTATAACCTTACCTAGATATTTTCTATACTACTTATATTAATAATATTCTAGTATATAGTAATAACCTAGCTAAATATAAGAAATATATTAACTTTATTTTAGAAGCCCTATATAGAGCTAGCCTATAATTAGATATAAATAAGTGCGAGTTTTATAAAATAGAAGTTTTATACCTTAGACTTATTATTTTTATAAATAGCATATAAATAGACCCAAAGAAGATTAAAGTAATTATAAACTAGTAAGAACTTAAAAATATTAAGGATATAAGAGCCTTTATAGGATTTACTAACTTCTCCGCCTTGGTTTTACTCCTTATAGCTCTAACCTAAAAGAATAAAGCCTTTATCTTTAATAAGGAATATAAAAAAGCCTTTATCTACCTAAAAGTTATATTTACTACCGCGCCTATACTCTAATACTTTAACCTAAACTAAAAGAGTATTATAAAAGCTAACTTATCTAACTATGTTACTAGAGGCATTTTGTCCTAATATAATAAAGAAGAAGTACTATACCCTATAGCATACTTCTTAAATAACTAAGTCTAGCTAAATATAACTATAAGATCTATAATAAGGAACTATTAGCTATTATTAGATATTTTAAATAATAGTAATCTAAACTAGAAGGCGCTAGATTTCTAATTAAGGTCCTTAGCGACTATAAGAATCTATAGTACTTTATAACTATAAAACAGCTAAGTTATTATTAAGCCTACTAGTTAGAATATCTATCTTATTTCCAATTCTTAATTATATACTACCTAGGCGTTTAAGGTTAAAAACCTAATACTCTAACCTAATGTTTATAAGATATGCCAGTATAAAAAGAAGTGTATACCTACTATAATTAAACCCTACTTCGCCCTAAGCTATTTAACCCTCCTATTAAAGACGTTATAATATACGTTTTTAAAATAACTGTCACAGAGTAAGTACAAGTAGTGATAATATATAGCGAAGTAGATATTATTAAGCTATGTATATAAACTGTGTAATGAAGTTAAGACGTTACGTAAGGAGAGAAGGTAAGGAAACGGGAAAAAAGGGTATATATTATAAATTTGGTTGCTTAGTCGACACATATACGGAGTAGAATAAGATTCAAGTAGTGGTCTTAGCAGAACTTGGTAGGATTTAGTAGACTTAGCAGAATATAGCAGAATGCGGCAAATTGCCGTTAGATTACCGTAAATTACCAGCAAATTTCTGTCTCGTCATGGTCGGTCTCTTCTTGCTGCGTTAGTGGAAATAGGTAGAAACAGGTAGACGTGTATAAGGTATCACGGAGGTGTCCTATAACAGTACCCCCCCTTTAAACTCAAGCTTCTGCGAGATGGGGTTATAGTAGTTCTAGGTAGAGTTTATAAAAGTCTTCTACGGCTTATATAAGTCCTATAGAGTCAACGGGTTCCTATAAGGGCTCAGTAAAGCCTCTCCATTTTATAAGGTATATATACTTGCGTTTCCGTTTATTATACTTAATATCATCAACTCTTTTAATAAGGTACTTATCCTTACCATCCACTTTAACTAGTAGGGGAGGGTCTTAGATCTGTCCAGGCAGGGCGTCTAATATAGGGGCGGTAGGGCGGAGGACTAATATATAAAATATAGGGTGGATTTTAACCGTATTAGGGAGCTTTAGTTGGTAGGTATAAGGAGAGACAACTTTTTTAACCTTATAAGGGCCGGCGTTCTTCTAATTAAGTTTCTTAGTAGGTTATTTTATGTTTAGATTTCTTATATCTAGCTAGATAAAGTTACCAATTTAGTAAACCAATGCTGGGGTTCGGTTCTTATTTCCTACGGCTTTATAGATAGATTAGGCCTATATTATTTTGTTAGTAAAGAACTCTTATAGTTCTTCCATTTTCTTTATAAATTTGTTTGCTTCTATAACTTATAAGGCCTAATAAGCCAGGCGAGGAACATTACTAAAGGGTTTAAAACCTATTTGTAGGTACTAGCCGTAATTAGCCAGGAATGGGGAGACCTTTATAGTTTCTAAAGCGGAGTTATTTATAGTAAACTTGGCAAATATAAGCCAGTCTATCCAGTCGTTCTATAAATACGACGTGTATATCCGAATATACTATTCTATTATAGCATTTGCGCGTTCCGTTTAACCATCCGTTTCTAGGTAATATACTATAGATAACAGTGCTTTAATATAAAGTTGGGTAGTTAGTTCTTTCTAAAACGCTAAGATAAACTATCTGCCTTTATTAGAAATAATCGTTTTAGGGAGTCTGTAAAGTTTCTATACATAATCTAGGAACAGTTAGGTAACGGCAGGTATTAATATATTAGAATAGGCGATTAGGTGTCTTATCTTAAATAGTCGGTCTATAACTACTATAATATTTGTACAGCCTTTACTTATGGGGAGATTAATAATAAAGTTAATTAAAATGTCCTTCCATCTTTAGTCCAGAATAGGCAGTGGCTTTAGAAAGCCGTTATACGTCTTATATAAAGCTTTAGCTCGTTAACAGGTATAGTAGCTAAAGACGTACTTTTATATCGTATTATGCATGTTCGGCCAGTAGTACTCCTATTAAAGTAGTTCCAGGGTTTTTCCTCGGCCTGGGTAGCTAGCTACTAGTAGGTCGTATATATGTTTAAAAAGCTTAAGCTTAAGTTTATTATAATTAGGGATAATTAGGCGGTTCTAGTAGTACAACCGGTTTCCACGGGCTTTATATTTGCTTAGAGAAATCTTTTTAGAGCATCTAACGCTATCTTAAATTAGCTTAAGCGTCTCTTGGATAAATTTATTATTTAGATATTCGTTAACTATAATCTATTTAATAGTTTAATCGGTTATTTTAAGGGCGTATACTATAAGATCTTTAGTAGGGGGTTTAAATAGCTTAGGGTAAAGTAGGGTCTAATTGCGGTAGGAGCGTGCTTCTTCTTAAGCTAGTGCGTCCTGTAAACGTCGGGTTAGGGAATTAGGCTTCTGGCCTTAAACGCCTAGTTAGTACATAATTAAAAATTGGAATTGGGACAGATATTCTAACTAGCGGGCTTAATAGTGGCTTAGTTATTTCGTAGTTGTAAAGTACTGTAGGTTCTTATAGTCGCTAAGAACTTTAATTTGGAATCCAGCTCCTTCTAGTTCTAGTTACCATTACTTAAAGCATCTAATAATAGCTAGCAATTCCTTATTGTAGATCTTGTAATTGCATTTAGCTAGGCTTAGTTATTTTAAGAAGTAGGCTATAGGGTATAATACTCCTTCCTTATTATATTAAGACAGAATACCTCCAGTAATGTAATTAGATAAGTCAGCTTCTATAATAATTATTTGGTCTGGGTTGAAGTGTTAGAGTATAGGTATAGTAGTAAATATAACCTTTAGATAAGTAAAAGCCTTCTTACATTCCTTATTAAAGATAAAGGCTTTGTCCTTTTAGGTTAAGGCTATAAGGGGTAAGACCAAGGCGGAGAAGTTATTAATAAACTATTGGTAGAAATTAGCAAAGCCTATAAAGGCCCTTACGTCCTTAACGTTCTTGGGTTCTTGCTAGTTTATAATTACTTTAACTTTCTTAGGGTCCATTTATACGCTATCTATGGAAATAATAAGTCCAAGGTATAGAACTTCCGTTTTATAAAACTCGTATTTATCTATATCTAATTATAGGCCGGCTCCGCACAAGGCTTACAGGACCAGTTTAATATATTTTCGGTATTTAGCTAGATTATTACTGTATATTAAGATATCGTTAATATAAGCAGTATAAAAGATATTTAGGTATAGACGCAGGGTGTTATTTATAAAGTGTTAAAATAAACTTGGGGCGTTTATAAGGCCAAATAGCATAACTAAATATTTAAATAATCCGTATTAAGTACGAAATGCAGTAAGCTATTTATCTCCTTTCGCGATGCGGAGGCGGTTAAATACGTAGATAATATTAAGCTTCGTATAGAAGCGAGCCTTACTTAATTAGTTTAGTGTCTCTTAGATTAACGGGATTAGGTATTAGTTCTTAATAATAACAACGTTAAGAGCTTAGTAGTCTATATAGAAGCGTAGACCGCCACTAGGTTTCTTAATAAAGATTACTGGTACAGCTATGGGTAAAGAACTTGCTCTAATAAATCCTTTATCCAGATATTCGTCTAAGTACTTCCGTAGTACCTAAAGTTCGTTTTAGGATATCCCGTATAAGGGTCCAAATCTAGGATGTTTTCCTTCTTTAACTACAATCTTATAATTATATAGACGACGTTCTAGTAGCTTATTGGCTTCCTTTTGTAAGAACATGTCTAGGTAATTATAGTACTCTACTAGTACTTTTGTAGCGGGGTTAGTATACTTCTTTAGTGCCAAGGCCTTCTTAATATCGGCCATTATAACAGCGAAGATTATATGCTCTAGTTTCCTGGCAAGTTATACTAGTAGAGTAGCTCTAATTATATGGATATCTAAGGTGTTAAGCGAGCTTAGATTATCCTTAGTTTCTTATATAGTTTCTTATTTAGCTTTAGGTTCGGTATTAGGTACGGAGTTAGTATTAGATTTAGGTTTAGGTTCTTTAAGTATCCTTTTTATAGTAGAATACTAGTTCTTCTGGTATTTTTATATCTTAAGCCTAGGCTTCTGCTTAGTTTGGGGTATAGCAGTTAGGGTTAGTTTATATAGTCTAGTATAATTTTCGGGTTCTTAGTGGACGTCAGTAGAAATTTTATGTTAGTGGAATTTGGTAGAATTCTCAGGTTAGTAGAATTGGGTAAACTTTTTAGGTGCAAGGTGGATATTAATAGAAATTTTAGACTAGTAGATCCTAGTGGATTTTTTAGATTTTAGTTTGGGGTCTAAGCAGCGAGTTATAAGACACTTCTACTTGCAGTAAAAGGCGGTAAATAAAAGCTTAAGGTTGTCCTAATTAATAGTCACCTTATATAGCTTTATCTAGGGTTGTCTAAGGATTACTAGGTAACCTAGGGTAGTTATAAAGAGCTTAACTAACTCTTTATAGTTTAGGTATTAGAGTCTTAGGGCCGCTACGTAAGTAATACGGCCTGAGATAGTGCGTTTGCTATTAAATCCAAATACGTTAATATGCCGGTTAAGGGATATTAGGATAAACCTTTTATTTTAAGCGAAGATCTTATTAATAAATCCTATACCGCTAGCTCCTGTATTAATTAGGACTTAAGTGTTAGCCTATTAACCTTTCTGCCAAAGACAGTAGTTAACGGTTATACTACAATCCTAAGAGTTAGGTTTTGTAATATCTAATGCATTTAACGAGATTCTATAACATAGTTGTTCTAGAGAGTAACTTAACTCTAAAACGTACCTTTTAGTGGCGAGCGGGAAGGGGTTTCTATAGAATATTAGTTATAACTTCATTCTTATAAGTAGTGCTTACTAAATGCGGGGCTGGAACTAGGTAAAGATTAGGGACGGTAACTAGAGGATTAATACAGTAAACAGTTGTTAGTATTAGCCGTTTATAAGTTATGTTAAGGTATAAAGACGGAGCAGTATTTTAAAATATAATCCTTACTTCCGTATTTAAAGCAAAGGCCTAGCTTAATACGTCGTTCTTATTTAGGGGGCCCTAGTAAAGCGTATCCTAAGGTCCCTATGTTAATACCTATAGCATTAGGGTGCTTAGGCTAAGATAATAACTTAATAGACGTTCGCGGGGTTATTATATTATATTAAAAAGCGGACTTCAGTGTTAGGCGTAATATATCATTATACCGTTTATTAATAATATTTGCGTAGGCGTTTGTTACGGCGCTGGTGGAAAACGGTGGATTATGGTAGACGTTATGGTAGACACCGAGTCACGTGAGTCTACGTGACTAGAGGACCGCATAAAACTTCACACGGCGCTGCTATTCTTCTCCCTTCCTTTCTCTAGCTTTGGATCCTCGTTTATAGACTACCAATTATACAGG
>Ga0307507_10004536_pt1 | contig 24405 bp, 24 predicted proteins | sample 7_EM_MG_FD_207223 | JGI IMG/M metagenome (GOLD analysis project Ga0307507, IMG submission 207223) | Populus trichocarpa ectomycorrhiza microbial communities from riparian zone in the Pacific Northwest, United States - 7_EM | ecosystem: Host-associated > Plants > Roots > Unclassified | place...
GGTGCCCTTATATAGGGGTTCTTCCCTCAACCCTAACCCTGCGTGACTCATACCTTCGCGTCACGCGACTCATGACTCATAGTGAGTCATAGTGTGAAATCCATCAGCTGACTCGTCCGAGTCAGCTGCGCCCTATCTCGCCACCAATCAAAACTCATAAAATAAGTCATGTCCCCTAACGGGGTCACATTCGCGAAACCCATGACTCATAACTATGAGTCATGTGCGAAATACATAAACCACATGACCACAATCGTGCGACATGTCAAAACCACATGACCACAATCGTGCGTCGTGTCAAATATCAACCAATAACAATAAACCAATGACACACTATTGCGTCGTCATGTGAAAACCTATGAGTCAACTGATCTCATAGCGTGAAAGATAACAAACCCATGACTAATAACTATTAGTCATGTGAGAGTCTGCCTTGCTTAGTCACCGTTTGTGACAACTAGTTACAAAAATCACTAAATAATTCCAGATATCAAATTAAATTAATCCAAACTTTAACAAAAGAAATTCATTACTCAACTCTGCATACAGTTACTAGAATATATATACATCATGTTATATATACTAATATCTCCATCCATTTTTATTACCCATTTCACCAATAACTGGCTTCTGCCCTAACTATATAATGTAAACTCCTGGCCTATAAAGCACTAGTTATAATCAGGATGGTTATTATATAGCTTCAGGTCTACTCCCCCTTTCATTGTCAAAAATAATATCCCTCAACTAACTTCTGTCAATTCAGCAGCTATTTTGAAGTGCAATTCAATTTGTCTATACTAACCTCAAACAATCTCATGCAACCAATCTCCATCCAGTTCACTGTGGCAATTATGCTCAACCATTATCTCTCCTGCACTTCTAATATTAGCTAGAATGAATTGGTGGAAGTGTGACCAGAAGAGTTTGATTGAACAAAGTATAGTAAATTATCAAGATTTTAACATACATGATTCAGTATTCTTCTATTAAATCTGCTAACATCTAGACCAGATTGAAACACAACTATCTTGAACCTATTGTTAGTGTTTACTGAAGGTACTAGATATTGGTTGAATATTCTGCAGACAGCCTTGTTCAATAAAGGGTGGTTTTAAAGGAGTTGGTTTTTCTCATTCTGGTATTATCATCAACTATTTGTGTAATAAAATTATTATAATCAAACTGGATTCAGAGGTTATTACACTTTAGTGGAAATATGTATGCAGCATTTAGTCCAAGCCAAATTTCAAGCTGGATAGTTACATCAGGTTTGTATTACTAAAAATAATATATTTCCTATTACGAGTATCAATCTTATGGCAGAATCTGTTCTCTCTACCAAAACTACTCTATGAGTCCAATTAGTAGTGCATCCAGACCTGATTGATAATTTTGATAGAATCTGATTAAGTTAGTGATTAAACTTTCTACCATGAGCAAACAAGTAAGCATAATTTGGTGAAATGGGTTTTGGCACTGTGAGGTTATAATAGGGTGAAACATTAGGGAAATATTCCTTGTAAATTTAAAATTAGCATCTTATTGTATGATACTTATATATACCCTTGTAATAAATATTATAGTCACTTATCAGAAGTGTTCTATTATTATCTCTAATAATATATACCGTGAGTCTTCTTTGAACAAGAATGAGCTTTCCTTCCACTGGTATAACTAGCACAAATGATACAATAGAGTGAATATTGGCTTTAGTTATTGATCTATTTTGCAAAAGCCTTCTGAGGAAAAGCGAGAATTGATAGTATTATGAAAGTCTGTATTGTATATGGCTGAATGATTTGCAATCATCTTATCTGCTGTTAACAATTTTGAGCTTTGTGCAAATGCTGTGTATGGGGTGAGTGAGTTGATCTTGTATTGACGAGTTGAGTCAAAGGATTGAGTGGAATGAATGGAGAAGAAGAGTGTACAGGCTGTTTTAAAAAGTATTCAAATGCCAAGGTGCCAAGGCGTCCAAGTTTGCCTGAATTCTGTAATCTTGGCGCCAAGGCACCTGGATACTTTTGAAAACAGCAAGTAGAAAGTATGAGAATGTCTTTTCTTGATGTAAAAGACTACTTGAAATGCACGAAAGAACTCCTGGCAGCTTCTGTTGCTTTCAAGTTTTGTAAAATTTCGAAGTCCACACTACGTTACATGGCTATATCTTTTGCAAGGACTTTATCCTTCATTGGCCAGAATTCGGGCCTTGGCTCAGACATTAAGAGTTTTCTTCAGATATTCAATCATTACTCTACAAGAGTTATTAGCAAAAATACATTTTTCCCCGTGTGCCCCCTCTGCCTCTTGTGTAAATCCTGCTATTGAGTTTTGTTTTTGATTGTATTCTGTTGTAACGGGGGCACCCTATGGAAAGATAGATTCCAAAGTTGCGACTATAACAAAGATTCAAAGTCAAAGTAAAGATAAAGATAAATTCAATAAAAGAATCAAATGGTAAAGCTTAATATTGTTAAACCTGAAAGCCTCACTTAATTCAAGTTCTCGAGAATCAATGGTTCTCATATTAGAGTGTTATTGACGTTATAGTTAAGTAGAATCGTTTATAAGCCAACAACATTCATTACTACTCTGACCTCTTGTGCGTGCCCTGCTCAGCTGAGGGTTATGCTGACACATTTCTCTGTCTAATTGAAACATTGAGAGGTTTCAGATAGCTCGGACATGGTTATGTCCACAAATTGGAAGTGGTTTCTGCAATCTTTCTCCAATACAACCAAATGAGAGAAAATCTCTCTCGATCGTCATCTTATAAGTGGTGAACTACAGACCACTTTGTAGTCCATATGTTGATAAGACCCTCTAGCCCACCACCATTATTGTCCTCTATGCAAACTTTGTAGTCACTAGTTTCTACTTGTACAATATACTATTCTGGGTTGACTACTCAGCTCCCCCAGTGAGATGCATAGTTGTATTGCCTTTCATGAGCACTACCTGGAGCCAATCCAATACTGACTACCTCTACCATGATTAGACATATTTCTCTAGAGTCCAATAACGTTCCCATAAAGAAGCTGTTCTACTCAGGGTTGACTTCTGACATTTACAGCCTGAGGGCTGGTTTTGGGAGCAATCTATATTTGTTTCTAAAATCTCTTGTAACCGCCTGCTGGGTGGTGGTGGGAATCAATAGGGTAACGATACTATCTCTGTACTAAAGTGTGGTATCTAATGATACTAAGTACTGGCGGCTTAGACTAAGTTGTTGTAACAAACTTCTTACTATATCGTAACTACCAAGTAGTTCCTACTAGCTAAGTATGTTCGGTCTGGATTCTTGAAGCGGACTGAAGAAGTAACTGTTCAACCAAGTATATTGAAAACTCTGGCGGTCGAAGTCTGCTCTCTCTAAGTCCGGAGAATCGCAGGTCTTAAATACACTTGTCAGGCTAACCGGAGCCTTGTAAACAATAGCCATAAAGACTCCCAAATGGGAGCCTAGAAACGTTACATCAAACATATTAAGTATCAAATGACATCTTGATACAATAAATAAAACATACTGAGTATCAAACAATACTCGAAACCAAACATAAAACATTATGAATATCAAACTCAATCATAAAACATACTGAGTATCAAACGATACTCTTATCCAAACCAGTAACCCGTACCGGTTACAAAAATGGTCTTTTATATGAAGAATCCATTTGAATAGTTCATCCTGCTCATGCCTCATATTAACAAGATTGATTTGGATACGCTGGAGGGTGTGATCAGAGACAATAGATTCAAGAGGGGCTCAAGATTGATTTTGATGGCTGAGGAGACAGGTTGGGCAATGTTTGAGTAGCTACTCGACTTTGTTCTTGTTATTCTATAGAACCAATTCTGCACCGCAATAGTAGTCATATTCATTCCCGCATATCCAAGCTGGTTATGCATGGCTTGAATTTTGTAAAATATATCTGCAAGCCGCACAACCTCTCTGTCTAGCCCAGGGATATTATCCTTGGTAGTCCCCTTTCAAAATAGTTTACTGTCCTTGAGGAAGTAATAAGTAAGCGTATCGTATTATGTCTTTGATTATACCGCTGCTGTTGCTCAGGACTGTGAGCCAGCTTCTCGTTTGGTAAAATCAACCATTTCTGGTAACAGGTCCATTTTCCTTGATTGAAGAGCCACTATTACTTCCTTTTTATTAGCCTCTACTACTATACTCAAATACACTTTTCTAATTTTAGTTCATCTCATAACTAGTTTTTATATTCTGGCGAATTGAGCCATTTAGTAAATTGCTGGAAGGTTTGCTCCATAAATGGAGTGTAGGAATTATTATTAGCCACAATTGCCTCCAAGCCTATCCACAGAGAGTCTGCCTGGGCTTCAGGATATGTAGAGCCAAAGCTGTTGATCGGTGGATAAATAAGAGAAGAAACACTCAGTCCACTGTGGTAGTGGAGGAATGCACAACTTAGAAAAAAAACAAAATTTCCTTATGCTACGGACTGTTTCAATAGGGCGGCAGAAAAGGGCTTCTGAATACTTTCTGGGGAAGATGGCTACGATGAGCACTTGCTTAGTAGTATATTCCTCTCAAAAAGTCATCTTTTTTGTGAAGAGCATATGCTTTTCACTATGTAATTCCCTTGCCTAGTGAGATGGAATATATATACTTACATATTTCTTTGAATGATTAAAAATATGTATCAACTTTTTACATATTGAAGCTGGTAAATTTGCTCAAATTTCATATGTACAAGGTCAGTCAACTAATAATAAAAATGGCTCATATTTTGCAGACAACAAGATTAGTATCATGATCTTCTTTTTAAAGGTAACTAACTGTAGTTGTAATCATGATATTAATATTATTTCATCAGACAAGTGTAACGACCCTAGGATATCTAGCAACAATTTACCATATTACGAGCCCAAATAGTACACCAAGTGGTACCTCTAGTAAGTCTAGTCTGGTACACCTAGTATATCCTGGTAGACTTAGAAGTGGTATAAGAAGTCTACCAGCGAACCATAGCAATAGTTCCCTTTAGCGAGAAGTATGGTAACCCAAGGTAACAAAAAGTGCCCCATTAGACAGGGTAACCTTTCAGAGGGAATATTCCCTGGAGCTCAAGTAACAAATAGAAGGGTTACAGGAATCTCTGAGAACACTTTGTCAGGTGTTACAAAGACTGGGGTAGAGATTTTAGACATGACTGGGTAAAGTTATCCTACTTTGAGAATCTTGTTACCCTACCTAAAGGTTCCCAGTTACCCTACCTTAAGACCCAATTACCCTACCTTCGTCGGAGAAACCAAACCAGTGTAGGTTAGAATTACTACTAGTATGCCCAGGATTAGATGTTAATGGTGCTACTGGTAAGCAAAAACACATCGGGCCTCCAAGTTGGTATAGTTAATGTGGAATACAAGCCTGGCTGTCACAAACGGTGACTAAGCAAAGCAGAATTTCACATGACTAATAGTTGTTAGTCATCGGTTTGTTATCTTTCATGCTATGAGACCAGTTGACTCATAGGTGTTCAGATGATGACGCAATAGCGGGTTATTGGTTTATTGTTATTGGTTGTTATATGACATGACTCACGATTGTGGTCATGTAGTTTATGTCTCTTACACAGGACTCATATTTATGAGTAATGGGTTTTGCGCATTTGACCCCTTTATGGGACATCAGTTGTTTTATCGGTTTTGATCGGTTGCGAGATATGGCCCAGCTGAGTTGTATGAGTCAGCTGATGGATTGCACACTATGACTCACTATGAGTCAAGAGTCGCCTGACGCGAGAGTATGAGTCACGCAGGGTTAGGGATGAGGGAAGGAGGGGACTTGGGTTGATGGCTTTTTCCCTTGCCCCAGGAGGTTTTTGCTTTGATTTATAGGTTTTTTGTTGCTATGGCTAGTATTCCACACATGTTTTGTACCTTAAACCAATACCACCGATAAAAGAAATTAAAAAAAAAGCAAAGGAACGAGATTTGGGTATCACTACTTATTGCACGTACAAGAGGCGCCTCGTGGCACTTCAGATTGCCTCTGCCCCGCCCACCGCCAATCCCACCGCTGCAAGCCTCCCATCCCCCTTTATCGGTTTGGGAAAATTCGTGGTCAGAAGGCTTCACCAAATACGCGCCCAAAAATGCTATCTGGCCACTCACCGCTCCTGGTTCGATCAAGATGAACCAAACTCCTATCCCAGATGCTATCAAGGCGATCAGAATTTCGAGCACACCCTCCTCAAATGCGCCACCCGCGTATGCGACGAAAACCTTCCGCTGAAGAGGTCACATCTATTGACCCCAGTGCCCCACTCTGGTCAGACAACACCCTCCTTCAGGCTTTAAGCCAATACATCCTCACCACAAAGGCCGGTTCCCCCCTGAAATGCTGCCCTATTCCTCCCCTCCCTCCAGCCCCAACACCCCCTCCCCTTACAAGATGAACTTTCAAACCCATCATGACAGGTAAAACAACCTGGCGGCAGACGCGAGAAGTTTTGGTTTTCTTGGTAAATTTCCCTTTATTTTCATTTTTTAAGTAAAAGATTCAGCAAGTGGTTTCGGCCATTATCTTTCAGACTGTGGTGGACTTGAGTCGTGGTGGTTTCGTTTGTTTTAAGTTTTGATATATAGGTTTTATTCTTTCCATAGCGCTGTATGAAGCTCCTTGTACCTAAAAAGAATGAACATATAATAAAAATAAAAATAAAAAAAAGAAGACAAAAAGAGGCCTGAGATTTGGGTCTTTGAAGAGAGCAAATGGTGTTGTCTTGGACAAACCCGGAAAGGCATCGTACAACTCTCCCTCCACCTTCCGCATTATCATCCGCCTTAAAACAATATCCAAAATCCTGGAATCAGTCATGACGGTCAGGCTCTCTAGCCTCACCCACGGCCGGGTGTTACAATTCTCTCCTCTCCAGGTGATACTTGCAGCAGGTAACCGATAGTTCTCCTAACGATCACTCTTCTTGGCCCAGTGGCTGTTGCGATAGCTAAGTCCGTTGACTCCTATCTAGCAACGTCGATCGCTAGGCTCCTATAAGACAATCATGTCTTGTTTCCTGAAAGCGTGATAGGTAAAGGTATTTGTATTGAAGGTAAATAACATGAAAGAACTTAGATGGTTGCGTGAAGAACCTAAATCTCCTGCCCCGAGGGTGCCCTTATATAGGGGTTCTTCCCTCAACCCTAGCCCTGCGTGACTCGTACCCTCACGTCACGCGACTCATGACTCATAGTGAGTCATAGTGCGAAATCCATCAGCTGACTCGCTCGAGTCAGCTGCGCCCTATCTCGCAACCAATCAAAACTCATAAAACAAGTCATGTGCCCTAACGGGGTCACATGCGCAAAACCCATGACTCATAACTATGAGTCATGTGCGAAATACATAACCCACATGACCACAATCGTGCGTCATGTCAAAACTCAACCAATAACAACAACCCGATGACGCGCTATTGCGTCGTCATGTGAAAACCTATGAGTCAACTGATCTCATAGTGTAAAAGATAACAAACCGATAACTAATAACTATTAGTCATGTGAAAGTCTGCCTTGCTTAGTCACCGTTTGTGACAGCCGGCCCTTTTTCGACCACGAATTTAACAGCGCAAGCAGTAGCACCAGATGCCCTCATAGCATGGATAGACCCGATAATGTTGGGCCGACCGACGGTAATGACACCTGGGTTGGAACGCTCCAGGGCAGTCCTAAGGCCATCATAGACCTTATCATTCGTCCAGTCCTCCAATCGCCAAACCGAGCCGCTGCCAGTGCCAGCCAAAGGAACACCAACAACAAGAATTTTGACACGCTGGGTCTCACGGGCAAAGGAAAAATCCGGAAGAGAAAAGTTCCGCTTCAAAATGGGATGAATCTTCTCCAACAAACCTTTGACCTGTTGAGCAGAGTGCTCAGACAAGGTCATGACAATGCAGCCGATATCGGCGTGAAGGCGGGCTTCCTTGAGGTAGGGGTGGGAACCCCCAATTTTGGCCGAATTGGAAAAAACAGTATTGATTCGTATGCAGATAGCTTCCGCAGAGCACCCCTGAGGGAGGGCAATGGATCGCCGAGTGGCGAACCGGAGGGTCAGGGGTCTATCACGTGCAGTGATCGGGGAAGGGGAAACCAAGGGAGGGAGGCCGCGAGCAGACTGCTGGGGAGCCCTGGGAGCAGAATCAGGGGCCTTAGGAGACTTCCTCTTCACGACTTCCACCCACGAGCCAGAGACACAGGCAGCGTCACCAGAAGTATTGGGTCTGGTGGCCGAGGGAACAGGCGGAGGGCCAGGTTTGGCCTAGTGGGCAGCAGGTGCAACAGAGGCAGCCTGTAGGGGAGGGGGAGGAGAGCCACAAGGGCCAGGGGTCGCGGCGGCAGGGGCGGCGGTCGGCACAGAGTGAGCACCGCGGGAGCGGTTTCTATTCCGACATCTCTTCCTGCCAGACTGTGCTTCTTCAGCCGCGGGGGAGGGGGCCAGAGCAGACTCACCATAGGTAAACACATCGTCAGCATCCTCCAACTTGTCAACCCTTTTCTGTAGGTGTTGACATAGACGCTCAAGGGCAATGACGTGATGCGCCATACCACTCAACGCGTCCAACATCTTGTTGTGGCCCTCACCAATGAACCGGATGTCTCTGGCAACCTCCAGGAGGTTGGTCTAGTCGGTGGCTCCCTCAAAGTGGAAGCATCTTGTGGGGATATCCTCGATTGACGAAGTCGAGGAGTCCACAAGGGGGGAGCAACGCCCAGCAGCAATGTCACTCAACACATCCATCATGTCAACAGTGACAGAGGATGCAGTCTGGGGAAGGAGGGTGAACGCAGAAGGAAGAGAGGACTCTGAGATGCATGGCGACGCGTGCTTGCAATCACCAAGACCACAGGAGTTAGAATTCCTACTACCCCCAAGAGTCATCGAAACATCGACAACATCAGGGCAGTGGGCAACCAAAAGGGGGGAGGAGGGGGATGCAGCCACATTGGCAATGGGCATAATCCGGGGGGGGCAGGCCGGGGCCTCAATGGTGGCAGCGAACTGCACGTGTCTCCGGGAAAACGGCACAGGAGCAGCAAGAAGCTGAGGTGGGGGTCGCTGCTCAATAGAGGAGTGCGACGACATGGCAAAACCTGAGCCAGCAATGCCGGAAGTAGCGGCACAGGGGACAGTCGGGTGTGCAGCCTTGATACGAGGTTATGCACAAGGAGGGGGGGGGGACGACACATCATCAGAGGGGCGATAGTCTGTGTCTGAAGGGGCGTCTAATCGGAAAGCCGGGCCGTACAGGTGTTGCTCACCGGGAGACAACGCACGCAAAAAGGAGAAGGGAGGGGCCGAACCATAATCGGTCAATGAGGCTGGAGGAGCCCCAGAAGGGACCAACTGAACAGGGGAGGGTGTGGGTGAAGGAGCTGAAGGGGGCGCCCACGAAGGCCATGAGGGCAAGGGGACCATTGGGTCTAAAGCGAGGGGGGAAAGGGCACTTCCCGAGCTCGTGAGCTGGGCAGGATCCGGGGAGTTTGGGGAGGGGGAAAACGGAGAGTCTTCCAAGCGTTGACGAGCGTAGAGCCCAAGTGTTGTGCCGCGATCAAAGCGACCGTGACAGTTGGGGGAGCAACTGCGGGTGAAAAGAATAGCATTAGCGGCTGCCTCCACCAGAGAAAAATCATAGAAGCCCATACGGGCAACCAAGTCTCGAACCACCGCGTCGTGTTGTGAGGTTGCATTGGGGCAACCGAGAACATGAGCAAACTCCATGAGGCATAAGAACCCCCAGGAGCTGCGTAAACAGTGCGGGTAACGGGCACCAAGCCACGTTCCCCAGGAGGAGGAGGCAGGCATTGAGGAGAAGCCATTTTCAGGCAAAAGGCAAAAGAAACACACCAAGCAGTAAAGAAAACTCCAAAATGAAGCTGTGAGAATGATGTATGAACCAATTACAAGAAGGCAAACAATGAAGAGGGGTGGGTGAAGGAGGGAGTTTCTAGTTTTCTCTTATCACTCGATTTATTGCTCCGGTACGACACCAGAACTCTCCTTATCACCCAGCCCTTTCAGCGCCCATAAAGAAATTTCTCTAGATCTAATATTAATTTCTAATGGGTATTCTTCTATTTATATACATTTTTAATTTATTCTTTTGGTTTCCATAATAGTCGGATTGGTGGGAAGCTCTGTTGTCATGGCCGAAGTTTCCTCGGTTGTGTTTTGATGATCTGTAACTCTTGGCGTTTCATCTGCTTATCTTATCTTAATCACCTCTTATCACTCGAAAACCTGCAGATATCTGCAGTCCGGCCCGGCCAGCCGCAAAAAAAGCCCAGGCCGGCCCCCTTGACCCCAAACCTGACCGGACTGGCCGCTTGGGAACGTTGGATGTACTCGTATGATCCTCGGGCACAAATTAAATACTCGAAATGCTCCGCACAACGACTGCCCCTCGTCAGCAATCGTGTCTTATTAACTATTATCATACCAAGTGGAAAGTACCACAACTTCTTAGTAGGAAAAATAATAAAAACATTTATTCCACAAGATAGCCTTTGGGCAAAAGAACTGTAGAAAAAGAAAAGAAAAGTCAACAAAGTTTGCTCCTGTGGTTGTTGTGGTATCATAATAAGAGGTTGGTGAGGTAAGATGGTTGACGAGTGGTGCCATTGTCACGAGTGTTTAAACTTGGGTCTAAGTAGGGTCCTACACTGCAACCGAGAGGTTCGTAAGCGGCCAGTCCGGTCAGGCTGGGCTTTTGTAGGAGCCGGCCTGGCCGGGCTGTAGATCGCAGTAGCTTCTGAAGTTCATCTGACCGAGCCTAGCCCGACAGCAGATGTTGAAAATATTCAATGCGGAGGTAATGATTTACGGTTAGGGTTTTACGCAGCGGAGTGGAATGGCGGGAGTAGAGACGCAATGTTTGTATTATGCGGAGAGAGAGATCATAATTGATTGTGTTGTGTTGAATTAAGGAAAGACTTGAGGAAGAAGTAAAGTTGGAGAAGAAGAAGACAAGTGAGAGCAAGAGAGAAAGAGAACAGTGAGGAAACAAAGAGACACAGACAGGGGTGTGACAGCGTTTTCTTAGCTTGCGCGTCCTGTCACTAGTGCGTACGTATAGCAGTGCGGCCTTCCAGTGCGGGCACATCCCGCACTGGCACATCCCGCAGTGGCACATCCTGCATCAAGTGCGGCCATAAACCTGCAATTTCCAATAGCAGATATCTTCAGGTTTCCGAGTGATCAAGCATGACTAGGCTGGGTTTAGAAATATTCCAGGATCCCGGTCAAAAACTATTTTCCATTGAATACACTTAGCTACATGCGACTTCAAATAAGACAATTAAAGACCTCAGATTATTTATAGGCGAATTGAGCACTGTAAAATTTGTTGGAAGCCTTTGATGCTGCCGGCATGCTCAGCCTGTGCATCCAACGGGCATTTAGCAAAAGGCGAATAATACTATTGGAATGGTAGGAAAAGAGCAGAATTAAACCTGAAATATATTAGCAATAGAAACAAGGGCGCATTGAGCACTCTGTATCATAATTATGTGATTTTTCTATGTGAGGGGGAGGTGTTCTACAACTCTGGATTGGCCTTTGCTGACTAAGCTTTCCTCAAGATTTATGTCAAGCAACTGTATTACTCGACGAGAATAGGTACAAGTCCCTACCATGAACGGACCGAACACCAGGGGGGTTCCGGGAGCTGAAAGTCCCTTGCAAAGGACACAAAATCACCCCTGTAAATAGTGAAAGTAGTTAGCATAAAAGTAATCAAAAAGGGGTAAATTTAATCAAAAGGTGGATGTTGTCCCTAGGTAGTTCATGTTAGCAAGAAGTATCAACATTGTCCAGTATCGTGAACCCAAACAAATCGTTAAAAAAGCAAAAACATCTGCAGTAAGTAAATTATTTCCAATATAACCTAAACATGACCGATCACTCACCCAAATATACAGAATAATGGAAGGTGAAAAGCGGGAATGTGTATCCTTTAAGCAGCGCTATGCTGTTCAAACTTTGCGCTTTTCTGCAAACTGGACCTATAGAAAGATCGCTGAAGAGCAGAAACTGCCTCTCAGCACTGTCTTCAAGATCTGCCAAGCACCTTCCACTCCCCAAAAGCCCAATGGACGATCCTTCTCCCTCAACACTCCTACCCACTGCAGACTAGTAGCCACAGCTACCATGAGTGCAGCATATTGAAGAATGCCCCTCCATGAGGTGCCAGCAGCTTGCGGCGTGCAAGCATGTGAGAATACCCTCTAGAAAGCCTTCCACATCGAAGGCTTTTCCAAGAGGGTTGCTCATAAAAAACCTTTTCTCTATGAGCGGACACGGGGGCTACACCTACCCTTTGCAAGAGCACATCAACATCAGACAAGGGATAATTGGCGCCGAGTCATCTGAACTGATGAGTGTTACATTTGACTCTCAGGCCATTCAAGCCGGGTTTGAGTGAGTCAGCGCCCGGGGCATGAGTTTCATGCTAATTGCCTCCTCCCAAAGTTCGTCAAGAAGGATATCGTGATGGTTTGGGGCGGCATTTTGGGAGGAAAATAATGCAAGGCTGTTCTCTGGGATAAGGACAATTAAGGGACTATAACCTCGAGAAGGTATGTCGACAATGTCCTTATTCCAGTAATTCAGCCATTTTGGGAGAGAGAGAGTGAACACGCGGCTCAACCTCTCTGGCTGATAGAGGATGGAGCTTCTGCTCACCGGGCACATCATACTTGGAGGATCTGGGAGCAGCTGGTATTCCAAAACACAATTGATCACCTGCTTCCCCGGATCTCAACCCGATCAAACATGTTTGGTTCCTCTCAAAGGATAGGCTAAACAAGAGGCATCCAGGGCCTCAGGGAGTAGAAGGAATAGGGGAGGCCATAAAGGAGGAGTGGAATAATATTTCAGAGGTTCATCTTCTGACTTTTGTTGATTCAATACCTGAAAGAATACAGGCCATTATCAGCACATCTGGAGGCTGTCCAACTTTATGTCTTTTTTTTTTTGTATTTATTATTATTATCGCTATTTTTTAATTTTTAATATATATTTACATTAATGCTTTTACATATCTAAGTTCTACAAAGAATACCTACTCTTTCACCCTTTTTGACTACTTTTATGCTAACTACTTTCACTATTTACAAGGGTGATTTAGTGTTCTTGGCGAAGGAATTTCAGCTCCCTGGTGTTCGGTCCCTTCATGGTAGGGACGTGTATTAGAGTGCTGAAAATGGCAGTTTAATGGCCGCACTTGGTGTGGGAGATCGCCGCATTCCGAGGCCGCAGCAGTGCGCGTACGTGCCGGCGATGTGACACGCGACCAATGAAAAGTTTTGACACTGTTTTTCTTTCCTTCTTGTCTTCTCTCGCTTCACTCCTTCCCCCAGGTTCACAACTGTTCCAAAGACTTTCCCTTCATCAATTCACCACAATCAATTATGATCTTCATCTCCGGTAAATACAAACTTCGTGTCTCGACTTAAACCGTTCCACTCCGCTGGGTAAAACTCTCGCCGCTGATCATTACCTCTACATTTATTATTTTCAACAAAGAACACAACTTCGATACCAGGTGTCGAACCCGGTCCCAACAAATAAGAAAACCTTAACCATGTGCTCTAACTAAGCCCATAATTTAGTCAACACGGAAGTCTAGCATGCCATAGTACCGCACTGATCTCAAACCTAATTCATACGACACCATACCAAAAAATACAAAAGAAAATAAAAAATCTAACGCTTCCTCACCCCTCCAATTCACTAGTAGATGGGACAGTGTAGCACAGTAGACCCCCCCCCCCGCTTCCCCCACTACCAACCTATATTAGGGCATCCCTAGTATGGGAGTTGAAAGACTCCCTTCAGCCTTTCCTTAATAAATTCTCATAGCCATTAGGAAAGAGCTCTATTATTGCTGCGTAGACTTCAGGCACGCCGCTCGGAGGTGTTTGCCGCCGCTCTCGCGGGGCATGTTGTTGGGTGTTGGCCATTCACCGGCGCTGCTGTAGCCTCTGCCCGGGAGTCTTGTAGTCTCTGAATACCTGCCAGGGCCTATTTTGTTGGTTTCTCTGCTAGTATATTTCATGCTATGAAATTGATTCTGAGGCAAGTGGGACTAATGGGCGACATGAAAAGCCTCCGTGCCAGGCTTCCCCATCCTCCATTCAAATGCCTATATTACGAGTGGCCAGCATGTATCTACTAATTACGTTCTCGTACTATTCATTACGCAATATCATTTGTGATCAATAGTCTCGTGTTGTAGGTACGGTCTTTATCCAGTTATTAACAATCGCCTTAGGAATCCTCGCACTATCGTACACCACATCGGTCTATTTAAAAAAAGACTATATTATGTACTTTTCTATCGTTCGGGAGGGAGGAAGGGAAGAAAGGTTAGAAAAAAACGATACAAGAAAAAGGAAAAGCCATGTAAGAATTTACAGAGAGAGAATTAAATGACGCGGTGAAATCTGGAATCTATAAACTCGAACTTCCCACAATAACAGAAATTCCACCACTCCCGCCCCCCTGTACGAACCAAACTCTACGGAACTTTGTAAACAGAAAATCATAAATCCTCACCTAACCGTCGGAGAAAAATAGCTAAAACGGCACAGGAGGATATAGCGTATATATGCATTCTTATCTCATGGGATTCCCTGCGTCGACAGAGGGAGAGGTCTAGGTGTATCACAGTGGGTGAGGTGCCCGGAAAGAGAAGAGCCGGGGGTTATTTCGAGGGGCGGTGCTCCTTATTGGTAAAACCTTACGAGGGGAAACCGCTTTGCGAGACTATAGTAGTGCTACCACCCTCTCATCTCCTTTCTTAACGGCAAGCGAGAGCGGTGTTCGGCCGTATTTATCTGGCCTGTCGGGATTAACCTCTTCTCGCCCGAGTAGTATTTTCGCCACTCCCTCATGTCCATTCGAAGCGGCATACGAGAGCGGTGTTCGGCCGTCATTATCTGGCTTGTCGGGATTAACCTCTTTCCGTCCGAGTAGTATTTTCACCACTCCCTCACATCCATACGAAGCGGCGGCATACGAGAGCGGTGTTCGGCCGTCATTATCTGGCCTGTCGGGATTGACCTCTTCCCGTCCGAGTAGTATTTTCGCCACTCCCTCATGTCCATTCGAGGCGGCATACGAGAGCGGTGTTCGGCCGTCATCATCTGGCTTGTCGGGGTTAACCTCTTCCCGCCCGAGCAGTATTTTCACCACTCCTTCATGTCCTTCCTCAGCGGCCAACGAGAGCGGTGTTTGGCCGTCTTTATTTGGCCTGTCGGGGCTAACCTCTTCTCACCCGAGTAGTATTTTCACCACTCCCTCATGCCCATTCCGAGCGGCATTTGAGACTGGCGTTTGACCCCATTTATCTAGCTTGTCGGGATTAACCTCTTTCCGTCCGAGTAGTATTTTCACCACTCCCTCATGTCCATACTCAGCGGCACGCGAGAGCGGTGTTTTGCCGTAATCATCTGGCTTGTTGGGGTTGACCTCTTCCCGCCCGAGTAGTATTTTCACCACTCCTTCATGTCCTTCCTCAGCGGCCAACGAGAGCGGTGTTCGGCCGTCATTATCTGGCTTGTCAGGGTTGATCTCTTTCCGCCCGAGTAGCATTTTCACCACTCCCTCATGTCCACCTAGAGCGGCCCGCCAGAGCGGCGTTCGGCCGCGATTATCTGGATTATCGGGGCTGACCTCTTCCCGCCCGAGTAGTATTTTCACCACTCCCTCATGTCCTTCCCGAGCGGCATACGAGAGCGGTGTTCGGCCGTTATTATCTGGATTATCGGGGCTGACCTCTTCCCGCCCGAGTAGTATTTTCACCACTCCCTCACGTCCATAACCAGCGGCATACGAGAGCGGTGTTTGGCCCTCATTATCTGGCTTGTCGGGATTAACCTCCTCCCGCCCGAGTAGTATTTTCGCCACTCCCTCATGTCCATGCCAAGCGGCATACGTGAGCGGTGTTCGGCCGTAATTATCTGGCCTGTCGGGATTAACCTCCTCCCGCCCAAGTAGTATTTTCGCCACTCCCTCATGTCCATTCGAGGCGGCATACGAGAGCGGTGTTTGGCCATTCCTATCTGGGTTGTCGGGATTAACCTCTTTCCGTCCGAGTAGTCTATTTACCACTCCCTCATGTCCATTCCGAGCAGCCCATCCAAGCGGTCCACAACCCGAAAAATCTCCTTCATTCATATCATAACATTCCATCTCTATTAAACCAGCTACAACCTCAACAATTCCGAAGAACGATGCGCAATGTAGTCCACTGAACGGAGAGACAGTACCATAATGCCAAACCCAGAAATTCTTTGCTTGGGCTAAAAGTAATCTGGTCGATCCCTGGCTATAATTCTCTTTTAATAGCTCTAGCGCAAGTGATCTCCCGCATTCCGAGAGCTCCCTTTTCGCATGCACTCCCCAGTATACTGAACAATATTCTAGAAAAGGTGTATCCTGAGGACCAGGAAGATCAGTCGAAAGTGCTCTGACCGATTGGGAATTCAGATAGGTTAAACAGATTTCAGCCATTGCCGAGTGAGCTTTACTGAATATATCGGGACGAGAGGAAAGGTACTCCTGGAGAGTAAAGTGGATCAATCGTACAGTTGATGCCTCCTTGTCCACAGTAATAAGGCCTTGGCAGCAGTTCACTAATGTCGACATCGAAGGGATGTTGCCAACATCGAAATCCGTGGAGCCTAGTTGAACTGCTAGGGCGTGGCAAAGCTCATCCGCTCGCAGTGGCCGTTCGGCGTGGCTGATCCACATCAGCGCTGTGATCCCGAGTCTCGATTTGTCCCCATCTTGCGCCTTTATTCGCTCAATCGTCGCACCGTAAACATCTTCCAATTTCAATCCATTTGCCATTTTGCCTAACTTTTCTCGTCTTCGGGAGATTGTTGATTCGTGTAGGATTGCGTCGATGTTTAAGGAAACTAGTAGAAACCTAGATGCATATCTATTAGCGGATTGTGTGCGGCGGGATTCCCAGTATCATTGCCCCTACGTACATTTCCGACATGGTTTCGGGAATCTTCTCCAAAATTTCTGCCTCTAGAATCTCATCCATGGCGTCTGGGGTTTCGTCCTCGTCCAGTCTAAGGCGAAGGTATTCCAAGATATCATCTCTGCTAGGCCCCACCGACACACTTATCACTCGTCCTGCAAGACGCTTTTCGATCTCGGCCTGAACATGAGGCCTTCCAATGATGAATACTCGTGTGCGTGGGGACTTTTCGAGGACCTGTTGTAGCGAATTAAGGAGCTTGACTCGATGCGCCGCCGCACATTCGTCTAAAGCGTCTATGCATACAAATGTGCGCAGTGAGGACGTGATTGTCTGTAGCATCGTTACGATATCCGGGAGTCGCGGTCCTCGTCCACCGATAGCCATTTTCTCGTTTTGAAAGACCTGCGTTATTTCCTCTGGAACCTTCTGCATTCCGCCAACGACCTGTCTCAACAAGGAACCCAGAATATTGGCCACAGACTGCTCCTTTCGTGCTGCGAAGTCTAAGTAGAAGCAAGTAACAGCTGTATTTTGTCCACTAAACTGATCGCACAACCTGTCCACTACAAGTGAACTGACATCGTGGCCTGTTAGCCCTAGCTCCCTTTCCTCTCTCCAAGAATAATTATCTTTACCTCATAAATGTCTTCCCGACCCCTGGACCTCCATAACAAAACAAGACTACCTTATCACCTTCACCTTCACCTTCACCTTCACCTTCACCACTCCGGCCATGCCAGCTTCTGAATTCCTCAGTCTGCAAAAGCCATTCCCCCACATTATCGACCCGGCGCTCTTGGATGTCCCGATGGCGTAGCCTAGGCTCTAGGGGTGACAGCCAGGTCAGGAGTGGAGACCGATCATCGGCGACGGTATAGTAATTCCACACGTTATTATTACAGTTCGTATTATTGAGGCAATTGTTGCTATTGTCGATGGTATATTGAGACATCTTCGGCTCTTTGCTGCTTACGCTGTTGTAGAGGAGGAGTTATTGAGTATGGTCGGTTGATGATATTCTCGCGAGCTGGGGAGAAGCGAAGCCTTGCTAGGGAAAAGCGGGGTTTTCTGGCATTAAGGCAGTGCTGCGCATGCCACTTCACAGAATACAGAAGAGGGTGTTATGCCCTAGAAACGGCCACTCACAAAATCCCCCCAAGCGCAGGTGGCAGAACAAACCCAATTAGATCCATACATACCCGGTCGCAGCCTACGTCGCCCGCGCTGCGAAAAAAAACAATCCTTGGTGGAAGCCATGAACATCGTCGCATGATAGTGATGGCTTCAATAAGATATGCAAGTACAGTACAAGGCTTTCCCACTCCGCCGTACTCGTAGCATCTCATGAATTGCGCTAGAGAATTAAAGTGAAACTAAGGCAACCGATCCAACAAGAAGAGTCGGGAACAGTTAGGCTTGGGAGTTTACTGAGGCTGGGGCCTGGTTAGTAGGTATTACATGAGTTAATGGCAGAGGTGCAATAGCTGCTTCGAGGCTGGCAGACAGGAGTGGCGGGAGGAAGAGGCTCGTGGCTGTTGGATACCGTATGCTATTGGCTGCATTGTCTGTACGAGTACAAGTATGATATTATTGTGTGGATTGGGTGGACGCATGATACTCAGGCGCAAATTAAATACCGGCACTCGAAATGCTCGAGACACCGGCTGTCCCTCGTTAACAATTGTGTCTTATCATCAACCATTATCATACCAAGTGAAAAGTGGCATAACTTCTTAGTAGGAAAAATAATAATAGAAACATTTATTCAACAAGACAGATTCCCGGCAAAAGAACAAATTTTAGTGTTGTAGTTGTTGTGGTATCGTAGTCTGAGCAGCAGCGAGGTTAGTCTGGTGAGACACTGGTATGATGGTTGACAAAGGGCTGCCGTTGTCCGAGTATTTAATTTAATTTGCGCCTAGTCTAAGCAATAGCATCCTGCACTTGAGCCGCACACTCACAACATCCACAACCACACAACACCAGTAAACCATTGTATCATAGGAAAAAAAAGCTATACATAATATCATTGTCTTCTCCGACTACTGTACTAGTACTGTACCACACCAAATAATCGGTGGAGAAAAAATGAAAAAATGAAAAAAACAAAAGCACCCGAATATATCATAATTATCATACCGACAAACAAACAAATAGGCAAACAAACAAACAATTAACCTCTCACCCACTCACCCACCCATTCATGGCCCCTCACTACCCTACTATAACTACTGATATAATACTACTAATAATGACCCCAACCTAACCCTATCTACACCCACCCCACCCCACCCACAAACCCAATCAATCGATCAAGCAATCAAGCAAAGAGTAATCTACCAACCACCCAACCCGCAAGTAACTTAAGGCAAATTAAGCAAAACAATTTCCAATCATCCATTCAATTAATATAGATGAAGAAATTTGCAAGAAAGAGAGAAGAGTAAGAAGTAAAGTAAGTAAGAGTACAAATAAGAAAGAAAGAAAGAAAGAAAGAAAGAAAACATCGGGTATGTAAGTTAAGGGAGGGAGGGGAGGCTTTTTCGGTTCTTTTCTTTTCTTTTCTGTATTGCTTTATTTTGTTTTGTTTTCGCAAGAGACGTTGATGCATGGATGGGATATACGGTACTAGGTACAGGAAGGGAGAGAGTGGTAGGAGGATAATGAGAGATGAGTAGGATTTTGAAATAGGAGGGAAAAAAGCGAAAAAGAAAAAAAAAAGTACTAGAACCCCAGATAGAATAATGGAAAAAGTGGGAATGAAATTGACGGTGAAAAGCAAAGAGGGAAACTTTGGAGTGGGTAGAGGGGGGGAAGGAATTAGGAGTTTTACTTTTTTTATCATTATCATTTTATTTTTTCGGAATCAGGAGAGAGATCATAGTAAGAGGTTATAACATGGAGGAAGAATACAAAGAAATGAAGTTACAGTGACAAATGGGGAGGAGGGGTTATGGGAAGGAGAGATGATATTATTCGTCGTCGACGACGTCGGGCATTTCTTCATCCCCGTCTCCGTCAGGGGGTACCTCGACCTCGGGATCTGGTTCCGATTCCTCGTCTGAAGATTCGGCTTCTTTCTCTGGGTCTTCCAGCTCCTCCGGGTCATGTTCTTCTACTTCTTCCGCTTCTTCTCCTTCTCTCCCTTCTCCTTCCTCGTCCTCATCTTCATCCTCCACATCTTCAATAACAGGTCTGGAAGAAGGTGCGGCTTTAGGTCTAGGGGTAGCCTCCACATCCTCATCACCACCCTCGTCAACGACCGCCTCGCTGAGCTCCTCCTTCCGCCCCCTCAGCTTTCTAACAACCAGTGCGACCTTGGGCTTCTCTTCAACTTCCAAGTGATTAACGATTTCCCGGAAATTCGGCCCCAACCGGCTCTTATTTCTAACAAGCCTCTTCTTGAAAACCCTCTCGTCGATTGCCCGCGACAGAACCGCAAGTACAAGTTTTCCTGTAAAGTCGCAAAGACGCTGTTCATGCAGGAGTACGTTGCTCTCGCTGCGGTCCTCCGACGGGGGTTGCTGTTCGTTGTCTACCGGTTCGTCACTCTCGCCAGGCTCGAGGGCCTTAAGGGCCACGTTTGCGAATGACTTTTCCAGCGTTTCAAAGATTTTAAGGAGATCGGCTTGTACAGACCTGTCCAGCTTCATACCCAGTGCTGATATCCGCATTGCTAGTTCGGGGGGTTCGGGGGTGTCGGCTTCGTCATCGTTGGCGGCGCCATTGCGGTCGGGTTTACTAGCGCTGATTCGGGCTCCCGCGCCGATGAAGAGTGTTGCCAGACCTAAGAGTGCGGCACCGGAGGTGATTTTCATAGCATCAATGCCTTTCCGCGTCTTTGTAATTGCGGTGATCCTCTCCATTACCGTCTCGCCTCTCGTCGCGAGCTGGTCGGCGTCAGCGTCCTCCTGGTCTGCAAGGGTGCTAATCTTCCACATGAAGTAGAACTCTAGCGTTTTCATTGTGCGGATGATGAGCTCTTCTTCGAGTTCGTCTGATGTACCGCCGCGCCTGAGGAGTTCTATTAGTGCCTCAACTGGTTTGAGTCTGTCCTTTGGCCCCGAAGAAGCAACGGGGGGCTCCTCCATTATCTCCACACAGTTTGTTATCGACGCAATGTATTCCAGCCTGCGAACAGTGTTTATTAGCTCTGTTAGGCTTGCGTCGCTAAATTTCCCTTTTCCAAGATTCTTTCCTCGAACGGCGTTTACAAGCATAGTGACGGTCTCATCCTTAAGCTGACTGAGTTTTTGTTCGGTAACTTCGTCAAGCTCTTCAAATGATTTAGCGTGAAGAATTGCTGCGCTAGCTTCTTTGAGAACGGACTCATCAGCGTGAGTAAGGAATTGCCGATTTATCTCCTCGAGCAAGGATGCATAGGCGGTCGATTGACGGAGTTCCTGGAACACATCGAGCTTCATCAATTGCTCAAGACGGAGAACAGAAGCTGCCGCATCCGGATCCGGGCCAAACTTCTTGAGCAGGGGAGGGATATACTTGGTCAGTCTCCTAGAAACTGCCTCGTAATGCTTCTCAATTTCTTTGCCGGTACGCTGCGATCGAATTAATACAGGCACTGTCGGGAGAGAGTGACGATACACATACCTTGGTTGTGCCTTTCTTTCTTGCACCTAATTCACCACCTTCATCAATACTCGCGGCAACGCTGGCGTTCAATATATGCAGCAATATAGCCTCCTCTCTAGGATCTAAAGCGATAGCGCTCTTAATGCGCTTCTCCACATCCTCTTCCTCGGCGCCCGGATCAAGGCGGTTGGCCGAGTGGTCGTAAAGTAGGTATCTTGCAATAATCTCCCAATCATGAATCTCTTCAACCTCCTCCCAAAGCGAACCTCCGGCAAGAGAGAATCGACTCTCTATGTGATCGCCAAGTTTTGTAACAGCACCATTACTCCTCTCGGCAACCTGAGACTGGCCATCTGGATCGTCCCCTGCATCCTGCGAATCATAGGAAGCTAGCGCTTCCACAAGACATTTTAATCTGATCCAGCCGAGGGTAGGTCCTTCGTAGTTTTCATCCTCGGTGTCATCCCCCAGCGCCTCTTCAACGGCTTCTTCCCCCCCAAGGTCCCCCAACCTCTCTTGGAGAACATCCTTGAGGTTCGCAACAAAGAATCCAACGACCGCGCGACGAACCTTAGGCTCGGCATCAAACAGCAGTCTACCAACGGTATCGATATCGGAAGGCTCAAGATAGCCCGCCTCCCTAACAGCGTCTAGTAAGTCCGCTGCCGCGGCCCTAACGTTGGTATCCGCGTCTCGCGCTGCCATCTCAACCATTCTCGGTCGGAAGCGCTCGGTAAAGTGCCTAAGATTTGATATCGATTCTTTCTTCTTGAAGAGCTTAGTAAGCGCTTTCACAACCTCGAGACGAGTCTGTGGTGTTGTATCCGAGAGAACCCAGCCAAGGTATCGGAGGTAGGATCCGTCGAAGAAGAGATCTGGCAGAGTCAGAATCCATGAACCAAGCTCGCGAACACAATCAGAGCGAATCTTAGCATCAATGTCGCGATACCGATGGACGAAGACGCTAAACAAATAACACCTGTTAGTAAGACATTCTCCGACCACGACTTCCCGAAAATTGAACATACATATTGAAAATATCCTTAATCACAGTCTCTATCGCCTCTCTTCTCTCTTCCCCATCCTTTAATTTTTGATCGAGCGCTCTGATCCGACCCTCATTGCGACTGGACTTTTTCTTTTCGGCCTCAAGTTGTCTGTTTGTCGTGCTGTTGGCTTTCCTCGCTTCTGCCGCGATTTGCGCAAGACAACTCACAAACTCGAGTGCAACAATAGTGGAGGTGTGTCGGAACTGCCTCAGCGTCGAAGATGACATGGCAGTTATCCACACTTCAATCCCTTCCATAAGTCCAGGATCGGAGTATAGAAGTTCTCGAGCAGCGAATATGGTGATTAGAGAATGGAGGAAAGATGCAAGAATCGGGCGAAATCGTCTGAATTCGGGCTTTTTGGAGGCAAGAGGATACTCGGTGTTTTTTTGCTAGAGGAAATTATGGTCAGCAGGCAGCTCTCATCACGCTGAGTTATATGGGGTATTAACTCGTTGGAAAGCCTCTTGGATTTGTGAGAGGGTGGTATTTGCGGTATCTTGATCTTCAATGTCATAGTCGGTAACAAATTTGTGGCAGCCGCAGCACTATCGTGACAATTAAGTCAGTTTCCATCGCACAGAACAAGCTAAATAAATAGGAGCCGTTGGATGGCATACTTTAAGGATAAAATTGACCAATTCTTTCATAGCCTCTCGACTATTCTCCTCATACTTGATTGTCCACGCCTGCGCGACATCATCGTCATCGTCCCCTTCAAACACCGATTCTGCGCTACAGTAAGCATCACCCCACAATCTTCAACGCGTCAACGTTGGAATAAATCAAGCCTTCCGGAAAGAAAAGGAAATATTCATACCGTAGAGATCATTATGCGCCGATTCCTCTTCCTCTTCCTCATTATCGTCATCCCCATTCGTAGCCTTTGGCGGCGGCTTTGCTACGGCCTTGCCCTTTACCCGCTTAGCCTGCTCGGTGGTTGTTTTCCTAGCGGGGGGAGCGGTACTAGTAATAACTGATGTTCGCGGTTTCTTGGTAGGCGGCTTCTTGACAGGAGCACTATCTCCCCGTTCCCCAGCACCCCTAGCTGCAGCGTTCCTTCTCCTCCGGTCTTTTTTCTCCTCTTCATCAGGCTCACCCTCATCCTCATCCTCCTCGGAAGATTCCTCAGTAGATTCTGCTTCGCTATCCTCCTCCCCTTCATCGCCATCGTCCTCACTCTCATCATTTCCACTTTCGTCTTCCTCATTTTCACCCCCACTTCCCTTTTCACCTCCATCTTCCCGCTCCTGCTCCTCCTCCTCTTCTTCCTCCAAAGGCCGCTTCCGCTTCCCTCGTGACGGCTTGGGCGGAGATGGCTCTGAAGAATAGGGCAGAACCGGCTTCTTAATAACCCTGGTAGAGCGACGGCGATTACCGGTTTCCGCACCGTTCTGTGTGTCGTCATTATCCCCGGCGGGTATTGCTGCTGCTCCGGCAGTGGTAGACGCGTTCTCATCTGCAGTCTCGGCGGCGCCGATGGCATTGTCGTCGCTCGTGTCCATTGTGTCAGGCGGAGTGGACGCGATGCGGGAGGGCATTTGTGTGTTTGTTAGAAGGGCAGTAAGAACCCGAGGCAAATTGTTTGTGGCCAGATGCGCGTGTGTTTATTTATTTTTCAGTGTTCAGAAGAGGGGGGCAGGCAGGAGCGATGTTTGTTGGAGGAAATGGTGGTGGGGTTTTTTGGACTGTTTTGGTCGCGTGGGAAGAAAGGGAGGAAAACAAAAAAAAAA
>Ga0307507_10004537_pt1 | contig 24402 bp, 10 predicted proteins | sample 7_EM_MG_FD_207223 | JGI IMG/M metagenome (GOLD analysis project Ga0307507, IMG submission 207223) | Populus trichocarpa ectomycorrhiza microbial communities from riparian zone in the Pacific Northwest, United States - 7_EM | ecosystem: Host-associated > Plants > Roots > Unclassified | place...
CGGTAGATATCTGATTGGTTAAAAAAAAAGTGGCGTTTATTTAGGCGGAGACTAGTGATACTTTAGTATTAGTGAGTGCGCCTTTAGTTTGCCCTTGCTGTCTGAGTCGCTTACTGAGATAAATATTCGGAATAATTTTATATCCGCTCCACGTAAAATCGAAAATGTGGTCTGAGGGACAATTTTCCCTATGTAAATCAACAAATCGCTTAACCACGACGGTTTAAAATACTACTAAAAGTTCATCGATTAGAGAGACGACCTGATATTTTATAAATATCGGGTTTAAATTAGCCCATAAGTGCCCAAAGTTAAGATCATTTTTGCCAAAAAAAAAATCCGTTGTTAAGGATTGTAGAAGTAGCTATAACGTCGCAATGGGTATATATATAAGACCTAAAAATTAATCGATTATAGGACTAGTTCTTGCGATTATTTTAAGTCTATATGGAGCCCTAGACCTTATGTAGGTAGCTTTATTAACTTGGTTAAAGATTATATATACCCCTATACAAATTTAGGCAACGGACGTCGCAACGGACGTCGCAACGGACGTCACAACGGATGTCGCAATAGACGTCGCAACGTGGGCATATATAAGGCCTAAAAGTTCATCGATTATAGAGCTGGTTCTTGCGATTAATTTAAGCCTATATGCAGCCCTAGACCTTACGTAGATAGCTTTAACAATTTCGTTGAAGAAGGTGACTGCTCTACATATAAAATAAGTCGCGTCGCTTAATAAAGTCTGGAAAAGTCCCTCAGACCATAGAATCAACTTTTTGACAAAAAAGGTTAGCGATATCCGCTTGCGGATATACGTATGTCCGCTAATTGATTCTACAGTCTGAGCTTGCTGAGGTAAGAGGTGGCTTAGAATCACATGAAGTTCGGACAAACGTTGTTCCTTAGTGTCGTTGATCTTTCCTACACGTCAAACAAATTGTTGAAGTGACTCAACCATTGCCCATTCATGAGCCTGAAGCTTCACCTCTCCTCCGACTTTGACATCGAGTCGCAATCAAGTTAATGCGACAACCCTCCCTTCTCCGCTTCGGCCACCGTTTCTCCATCGAGTTTCAATCGAAGGTATCTTGCCGTTCACAACTGCGCAACATCTCTCGTTCCCACGCCCACCCACAGCGCTCAAGAGTATTCTCTAGCTCCCCAACCAGTCAGCGATTCAAGCTACAGCTTAGCAAAACACAACAACCGGAAATGGCGCCCGAAATGACCACTCTTAAGGGCCGGCCCTTGGACCGAACCGCTGTTGACTCGCTGCTCAGGCGCCGCTTCTTTTATGCACCGACGGCAGACATCTATGGGTAATACACTCATCAGTCGAGGTGGCATAACTAACTTTGGTAGTGGTGTGGCTGGCTTCTTCGATTTCGGACCACCTGGCTGCTCGCTGCAAGCCAACATAATCGAGACCTGGCGCAGGCACTTTGTCCTGGAAGAGGACATGTTGGAGGTAGACAGTCCCATGATCACACCGTATGCGGTGTTGAAGTCGTCCGGACATGTTGAGCGATTCTGCGATTTTGTCGCTAAAGATTCTGTCAATGGAGATATTTTGAGAGCGGACCATGTCGTCGAAGAAGTTCTGGAGGCTAGGCTGAGGGGCGACAAGGAGGCCCGCGGAGAAACGGTCGAGGTCGCTGGCAATGCCAAGAAGAAGAAGAAGAAGCTGAAAGGAGAGACTGCCACTGAAGCGTTGAAGCTGGACGATGCCGTTGTACAGGAGTACAGTGAGATTCTGGCCAAGATCGACAACTATGACGGCACCGGACTCTCAGAGCTCATCTCAAAGCACGACATCCGGAATCCAAGCTCGGGTAACAAGTTCAGTCTACCCGTCTATACGCAGAATCTCATGTTTGCCGTCTCCATTGGAGCCGGCAAACTGCCTGCGTACCTACGGCCAGAAACAGCACAGGGGCAATTCCTCAACTTTTCTAAGCTACTCGAGTTCAATCAACAGTCGATGCCTCTGGCATCGGCCTCAATCGGGAAATCGGGGCGTAACGAAATCGCACCTAGAGCTGGGTTACTTCGTGTCAGAGAGTTTCTGATGGCTGAGATTGAACTTGAGTACTTCATTTCTATGGCTCCGTACATTCGGCTAACATGGGTTTCTTAGATTACGTTGATCCTGAAGGCGGGAAGAAGCACCACCGTTTTCATGAAGTTGTCGACGTTAAGATTAACCTCCTCGACCGCCACGTTCAGCTCGCGGGTAAAACTAATGCTATACCTATCACCCTCGGCGAAGCAGTCCAAAATGGTGCTGTGGACAACGAGACAATAGGCTACTTTATAGCTCGTATACAACTCTTTCTAACCAAACTCGGCCTTGACCCAAACAAAATTCGCTTCCGGGAGCATATGGAGAATGAAATGGGTAAGCTTCTTTATGTCCTTAGTCATGCTCTTGACTTCTGCTAACGGCCCTCACGCACACTACGCCAAGTTTTGTGTCGATGCCGAGCTTTTGACAAGCTATGGATGGATCGAGGCGGTAGGCTGTGCGGACAGAAGTGCTTGTATGCGTTATATGATCTCCTGTCAGCTTAGACTAGACTAATTTGGTTGTCAGATGACTTATCTTGCCATACAAAGGCCACTGGCGTACCACTGGTCGTGCGTGAATCGAGAAAGGAGCCTCTTGTGGTCACAGAATTCGTAGCGGAGACGCATAAGGCAAAGTTCGGACCTCGATTCAAAAAAGATAGAAAGGCAGTGCAATCGGTTGTCGATCAATTAACCCAGGATGTCAAAGAGAAACTGTCGTTGGAACTTAAGGAGAACGGCAAGATCACTATCGATGTTCCCGAAGTTGGGGACGGCAAGGTCGAGTTGACTTCTGGTACAAAATCCACCCCCCATGAATTTCCAGCCTAGTGCTAACTTTCGAAGAACTTATTAAAATTGAGCAGCAGACGCGCACCGAGTATACCAGAGAGTTTATCCCCAACGTGATTGAACCATCTTTCGTGCGGATTTTCCTAGTCCCACTTGATCTGTTTGTTGTAGCTGACATCAATCAGGGCATTGGCCGCATCTTGTAATGCAAGGCCTTTAATTTTCATATCAATGATACTGACTAGCATTAGATATAGTCTCTGCGAACAGGTGTTCTGGACGAGAGAGGGCTCTGAGGAGCGAGCTGTTTGTTACTACTACGTTACTTTGGAATTATAAAGTCTGACGCCTACGGACAGGTTCTCTCATTCCCGCCAGCGATCGCCCCGACCAAGGTTCTACTAGTTCCTTTATCTGCAAACCCCGACTTCAAGCCACTCGTCGCCAATCTCACGAAGGAACTACGGCGCCAGGGGCTATCAACGAGGGTCGACGATTCTAGCGCCTCCATTGGGAAGAGGTAGGATGATACCCAACCTGATTCATATGCATATCCTGAAAGAGAAAAAAAAACATTAATGACTGCCAGATACTCACGGAACGACGAGCTGGGGACGCCACTCGGCATTACGGTCGACTTCCAATCTCTGAAGGATGAAACGATTACTCTTCGCGACCGCGATACAACGGCGCAGGTCCGGGCGGGGCAGGACGAGATTATAGAGGCTATTGTACGGCTAGTAAAGGGTACCGAAACTTGGAGCCAAATCTCCGCGCGGCTGCCAAAGTTTGAAGGCCAAGAACTGGAATAGAGGTAGACTTGAAATGCGCTCTATGGCCTTCAAAAATGGGGTTCGATATATGGAGGAACCAGGCGCCAATACCGTCCTAGGCAAGCATACTGATAGATATTGACGCCATAGCCAGGCGGCCTTTCCCCCTTAGTATCCACCATTCGAGTCAGCATGCGGTTGAGTCACGAAGTAATATAAAGTGACTGAAGTTTCAATTCCATATGACGAGATCCGATTTATACGTCTTTCGCCCGGTTTTACCCGCCTCTTCTCGCCCCCTAGAACGTGCTAGACCCGCCTAGGGATATCTGGGATGTAGAGTAAACTGAAATAAGGGTTGTTTAATTGGACTTGCGTAGATTATACCTTGTATACTATTTCTTGAAGTCGTAAATATTGTTAAGATTCGGCTGCTTTAGGTGGAAAGGCGCTATAAAGGAGTTAAGCAAAATGCTTATTAAGCTTGGCTGCATCCTCCGTACGCAGAAAGGCTGTGCGGCATGTAGCTCGGCAGGGTTATGGAGTAACTCGTAGGGGTTAAAGAAATGTGGGTCGGTAGAACCTCGGAGGGGTTAGACTTGGAAAAGTCGCACATAGATTTTAAGACCTCGACGAGCCTACCATAAGCGGAGTATATGCTTAGCATAAGACAAGCTTACGCTCCTCTTATTATATACTCCAACGATATTAGAATCTACTTACGAATACCGTTTTACTATATAGCTAGTAGAAGAATAGCTAGATAGAGTTTTAGTACGTATTACTCTTTATATATATATATACTAAGTATCTCCTAACTACTCTAACCTAGCCCTATTCCCGAAGCCCTATATAAAAAACCTATCCCTAAAGTAGAAAAAGATAAAAATAGCAATAGAGATTAAGATATTAAAGAAGAGATTATGTAAGGGGACTTTGTAGACAGGGGGCTATAAGGACACGATTGTGGAATAGGATAGATTGGTAAGAGACAAATCCTTAAGGAGGTAAGGCCTTAGGGATTGTGGAGACTATATACTACGGGTACGTGCTCCGGCACGTGACCGGCGACTATCTAAGGGGCGTCCGGAGGTTGTTCTAAGGGCAGCCTAAGGTAACCGCAATAATATCCCTTAAATTGCCCCCCCCCTTTTTGCGGTCGGCCCCTAATTACCATTACCTTATAATAGGGAGATTATAAGGGCTTATCCCAGAAGGGGTTTGGGGAGATATTAGAGAGATATTAGTATGCCGCTATATATTATCTATCTATCTAACCCCTACTTTAAACTCCTAAAAAACCTTAATAAGGAAAAAATATAACTAGAGAAAAGATATAAGGATTACTAGAAGACCTATTAAAAGCCTACTAAAAGTATACTAGTAACTACCTAGGCTAATATAGAGATTTTTATACAACTCTATTTCCAAGCCTTTATACTAGTCTATAATTAATTATAAATATTATAGGCAATTTGGTGTTCTAGTATAGTTCTATAAAACCTTTTAGTATAGGATTTAACATATAGAGCCTTAGCTTGCAGTTATCTTTAACTATTAAAATATGGTCTATAATCCTTTCTTATAATCCCCTATATTACTAACGCATTACTTCTATATTTACCTTTAGACTATTAGATATAGTTAAGGTATTAATTAGTTAGTTAAAGAGACTTATCTCTTAAGATTTAGTGCATTTGCTTTTAAATCTAGTAATCCTATACTATATTTTGGCGTAGCTTTACTACCTAGTAAATAGGAGGGATACTTTACAATAGCGCCTCTAGCTATTATACGGTTATTAAGAACGTCTATAATGTTATTCTTTAATATTATAGTATTATTTAGGTATAATTTAACCTATATACGTCTTCAATTAACGTCTTAATTACCTTTCCTAGCTATATAATTAGTTTTTCTTATAAGGAAGTAATAGCTAAATAGCATATACGCGTATTTCCTTCCTTCTAAATTGCGCTATTATAACAGAGTTATATTAGTAAGGTTGCGGCTATATACTAAAAGGGTATTAGAAGGTAAAGTATAGAGACACTTTACTTATTAAGCTTAATCCTTTTCCTTAACACCTTACTCCCATTATTAACCTTCATTCAATTTAGACGTATTTTTAATATATTATTAAGGATTTCTTTTTTTCCATTATTAATTTAATATGCCTCTTTATTCTTCTACTAACTGCTCTTTTAAGCCAATTCCTTAGTGTATTCTAGCCCTACCTATATATAGAACCTTAACCTCCGCTAACCTATAATTAATACTAGTCCTACCTAAATAATTTTGCCTATATATTCTTAAAAGACCAGAAGTTTAATAAGAAGATTCTAGATACTTATAATAAGACTTACTATATAAGATCTAACACCTTTAGTCCTTATAATTAATATATGCGTACTAAAAGTGGCAGTTATATTAAGGTGAGATTTTCTATCCTTAATAGATTTCTATTGCTAACTTTAAGCTTTAATAGCCTAGGCCTAAGTAGCGACAATCCTTTAATGTCCTTAACTACTATATTGCCTAGGCTCTCTCTTATTCTAGCGCTAATACTAAATATCTAGGTTAAATTTAAGACTATACTACAGCCATCTATACCGCCTACAATTCTTAGTAAGCTAGTTAGTAATACCTAATAAGGGAGCAAGGTTAGTATACTAAGGGTAGGGTAAAGGATAGGGTCAATAAGAAAAAGGTTGCCGTCTACTATAAGAAGGAGTTTGCGTATACGCGTTAAGTTTTAAAAGAGTATAATATAATGCGGTATTAGGTAGGTTACCCTTTAGGTACCTAGTAGATAGGTAACTAACAGTTGCTATAGTAAGGTCTTAGTAGTTCTAGACTTTACTAGCCAGTTAACATCTCCATTTATTTTAGGCCTAAGTGTATCTTTATTAACTATAAGCTTACGCCTTAACAACTTTGTTAGTACTAGTTTGGACCTAATATTAGTACTAAGCGTTTAAGAGTCTCTGCTTCTTTTATACCTTATTAGCCTACCCCTATAAAGGGATCTAGATCTTATTCTTATTAGCTATTACTTAGTAAGCCAATAGATACTAATCCTACGCCTAAGGATAAAGTATAGTAGCTTTTAATTTAGGCATTTTAGGATTTTTTTTATAGTGGTAATTAAGGATCTTAACTAGTACTTAGGAAGGCCTTATAAGGCATTTAGAAAGGTATAGGAATACTATTCCTAATAAAGACTAATAAATAGGAATGCAATTCTAGTGTCACGGCACAGTCCTGACGCGTACTGTCTCGTACTATTTCCTACTGTTGGCTGGCCCACCACTAGCGCCTTGGCGGCTGCCCCTACTATTTGTGTACGATACCCCCTTTTACCTCCTTCTCCTCTTCATACCACAATGTAGTTATTCAGCCTATTAGCATTACAGCACTGTGACAGTTTGTGGTATCTCCTCTTGCGCCCCGTCGCGATCTTTATTCTCCCCAGTCCACTGTCTCTATTTTCCCAGTATAATCGCGACCTGGCGCGACTGACACCACTATACCACAGTCCTAGATAATCTTAGTATAGTTTTAAATAATCTTAGTATTGTCCTAGACAATCTCAGCATCACAGCTAGCCTTATAGATTTTAATTACCCTGCCTAGATCCCCTAAAATGGGTAACTAGAATACCCTATTGGTAAATATACGCGAAGCGCTCGCCCGCCTCTTTAATACCTCCTATACCAACATTACCTGGGTAATTAGGAGTGGTCCAGAGTACCCTAAGGACCTTAATATGGCAGGAACATTTTAGCACCTCTCTATATATATAACCCTTTTAACTAGCGTTGAGAGCGGTCTCCAAACAGTCTATAATAAAGGCTGGACTATAAAATCCCAACTTAAAGAAGTTTAATATAGAATTAACTCCCTTAAAACACTTAAACTACGTATAAAGTAATATAAATAGCAAGCTTCGGTATATACTAAGACTATATAAAGCCTAAGCTCTTAGATTACTACACTTACCCAAACTATTGCTAATAAGAACACCGCTACTGGCTCTTCTCCCCTAGCTAAGCCCTATAGAAAAAAGCGTAAAGCAAAAGACCTTGCCCTATTTAATGGCAAGGGATCGCCAACTGAAAAGCAAGAAAAATTTAAAATATAGGAAATAAAGATCTAAGGCGTTTTCCATAGAGATGCAAAGTGCTTTAAGACCCTAATGGACGAAGTCCTCTATATATTAGACATGCTGATAGATAAGGCTTATAACTATATTAAGCATGGCCTTAATATGCTACGTATATACCTAAATAACCTAAGCAAATGGGCCTTCTCTAACCGAGAGTCTATGTTTGCGTACATAAAGAAGCACTATAAGACTATAGATACAACCTAAGCGGCTAAAAATAAATTAGATACCTTAAACTAAGGCAAGCGTAATTACTGGTCCTAAAAAGCAGAGCTTAATAAGTTAATAATAAAAGCAAATAAGATTGAGGAATAAAAGGTGGATCTACTTAGAAAGAATATTTTATCTAAGATAAAGGACTTAGGCCTTACCCTTAGCCGTAAAATCAACAATGCTGACTATAAGGGCTAGAGTAAGCAAATAGACGTATTTGCTTATAACCTATAGAACTACGCCTACTATACTAAGCTAAATACCGCTAAGCTAAGTACCGCTGGTGGCTATTAACCTATACTACCTAACAACAATACCTTAGTACTAGCACTATAGAATAACCTAATGGACCTTAACGCCGTTAAATTTGGCAGTGGTAGTAGTAGCCTCCCCAATAACGTTTAAAGACATTATATGGATAACAGACTCTGCCTAGTATATAGTTAACCTGGCCACTAGAAAGATGCTTATAACCCTAAAATAAACCTAAATCCCCTTCTAATGCCACTGTGCTAACCCCTTTCTAGCCGCGGCGGATTCTTTAGCAGAGGGATTAGTAACCGAAATAATAACCACGGATAGGGACGTGGGTTTAGACATAAAGACCCACCCCCGTAATTCCCTTCCCTAATATAGCCCTAGCCAATGGTCCTATATATAAACTACGGACAAGTGCTCCATGCCGCTACTAATTATAAGACCGGCTATGTCTTTGGCAAAGTACCCCCTAGCATATATACACCGTCGGAGACTAATACGTTAGGATATACTAGCTAAGACTATAGCTACTAGCCAAGCCCTATAATCTAGTTATTAAAAGACTAACCCTTGGATTAAGTCGCCTCTAAGGGTTAGAACTATATAGGGAGGAGGACAAAAGGATTAAATCTATATTACTAGATTAGTTAGATCTTATTCTAAGTTAGCTGCCACTCAACCTTAGAATAGTAAATAATAATAGGAATGCTATCCTTATTTAGACCTACCTCTCCTTACTACGCAACCCACTCCTATAAGTTTTTATTGAAACAGTAAGCCTTGTTAATAGTAGTAGTACAGTACTAGCGTTTGTAGACGAAGACTCGCTTATAAAAAAGCATAATATTATAACAAAAAGACTCCTAGTCTTAAAACCACTCCGCCTTACTAATAGACTTCTATCTAGCTTTATTACCTACTACTTTACAGCAAGAATAATAATTAGCCACTATACAGAATCTATACTCTTCTACGTTATAAAGTTATTACCCTTAATACTAGTAATTCTTGGAATGCCCTAGCTTAAAAAGTATAACCTAAAACCAGACTTCCCCACTCTAGAGCTTAAATTTAACTCTAATTACTGTGCCTATAACTGTCTCCTATGGTATATTCCTGACTGTGACTAAGTAGTACTACGCGGACGTATTATACGGCCAACGCTTAAATACTATTAGCCGACAGTAAAAGAGGTGCCTAATACTAGTAAGCCAATATACGCAGTAAATAAAATAGAGATTCTAAAAGACTGGACTACTACTCTATTTCTAAAAAAACAAACACTGCTAGAACTATAAGTCCCCTATATACACCCGCTTAACCTAAGTTAGCTAATAAGACACCTAACTTTAAGTTATTTACCATACGTATATATAACCGCACGTATAATAGCTAAGGGCGTTATAGCTAAGACCGAAACTAGAGCAATTAAGACCTCCCCCCTATAACGCCTAACCTTACACCCGTCTCCTGCGCGTACCGTGTAAGGCCGCTACCTCGTTTCCGCCCCCCTAGGCCAACCAAGCCGTGCCAGCCTAGCCGTAGCACTAGAGAACTAGATACGCCCTAACCTAGACGACATTAAATGCACTTATGCCGTTAATTTTACCCAGTTCTGTAAATAAAAAGGCGTAAAGGTGATAAGGATCTATATAGCGGAGCTAGTAGAACTGGTTAAATAAGAAGAACACTAATAGCTACTTAAGGAGCTACATCGGGAAAATATTCGCAGGATGAGATTTAAGTAGACTTTGATTTTCGCGTTTCGCGTAATTGACATGCAATTTAACTAACTCAACACGCAATTAACCAACTTAATACACAATTGACTAATTTAATACGCAATTTAACTAACTTAATATGTAATTAACTAACTTAATACGCAATTTAACTAACTTAATACGCAATTGACTAACTTAACATATAATTTAACTAACTTAATATGCAATTGACCAACTTAACACGCAATTTAACTAACTTAATATATAATTAACTAACTTAACATATAATTTAACTAACTTAATATACAATTAACTAACTTAACAACTTTAAAAGCTAACTATATATTTTTTAACACGCAATTAACCTACTTAGCAACTTTAAAAGGTAACTATATATTTCTTAACATGTAATTAAGGTAAAGTTATATGCTATATATTTAACTATTATATATTATCTAATATAATCTTATACAATCTTATATAGTTTTATTACTTAGAGGCTCTACACAAAGCTCTACGCGAGGCTCTATACAAAGCTCTACACAAAGCTCTATATAAAGCTCTACACAAAGCTCTATACAAAGCTCTATACAAAGCTCTGCGTATAGAGGCTCTGCACGAAGCTCTGCGCATAAAGGCTCTGCACAATGCTCTGCACAACACTCTGTATAAAGCTCTGCATAAAGCTCTACATAAAGCTCTGCACAAAGCTCTGCATAAAGCTCTGCACAAAGCTCTGTATAAAGCTCTATATAAAGCTCTACACGAAGCTCTACATGAAGCTCTACACAAAGCTTTGCACAAAGCTCTACGTATAGAGGCTCTGCACAAAGCTCTGCACAAAGCTCTACACGAAGCTCTACGTATAGAGGCTCTGCACGAGGCTCTGCATAAAGCTCTATATATAGAGGCTCTGCACGAGGCTCTACGCGAGGCTCTATGTACGGAGGCTCTGCACAAAGCTCTATATAAAGCTCTGCGTATAGAGGCTCTGCACGAAGCTCTACACAAAGCTCTGCGTACAGAGGCTCTACACAAAGCTCTACACAAAACTCTATACAAAGCTCTGTATAAAGCTCTGCACAAAGCTCTGCACAAAGCTCTATGTACAGAGGCTCTGCACGAGGCTCTACGTGAGGCTCTGCGTACAGAGGCTCTGCACGAAGCTCTATACAAAGCTCTGCATAAAGCTCTACATAAGGCTCTGCGCGAAGCTCTGCATATAGAGGCTCTACACAAAGCTCTACACGAAGTTCTATACAAAGCTCTACATATGGAGGCTCTGCACAAGGCTCTACGCAAAGCTCTGCGTATAGAGGCTCTATATAAAGCTCTATATTAGGTCCCCGCTATATTCCTAATAGCGTCTACATGTGTCTCTGCCTATATAGCCACCTTATTTTTTACCCTTCTTTCCTTCCTTACATCCTCCCTACCTAGGGAGGCACTAGAACAGTAGCCAGTAGAGGACCATTGCTAGAACTAGATAACTATCGCTAGAACTAGACAACTATTACCAGAACCAGACGACCGTCGCTAGAGCTAGACAACTATTACCAGAGCTAGACAACTGTCGCTAGAACTAGACAACTATCGCTAGAGCTAGATAACCATCGCTAGAACCAGACAACCGTCTCTAGAGTTAGACAACTGTTGCCAAAACCAGACAACCGTCGCTAGAGCCAGACGACCATTACTAGAACTAGATAACTATCGCCAGAGCTAGACAACTATTGCTAGAACCAGATAACTATCGCCAAAGCTAGACAACCGTCACTAGAACTAGATAACCGTTACTAGAACTAGACGACCGTCGCTAGAACTAGACAACTGTCGCTAGAACTAGATAACCGTCGCTAAAACCAGATAACCGTCGCTAAAACCAGACAACTGTCGCTAGAACTAGACGACTGTCGCCAAAGCTAGACAACCGTCGCTAGAACTAGATAACCGTCGCCAGAGCTAGACGACAACGACTAGCTAGCGAGCACTATAAACGATTTAATTAATTGATCAAATCAAGGTAGCACAGATAGGTAGGCACAAATAGGGAGATGCTAACAGGTAGGCAGATACAGATAGGTAAGTAGATACAGATAGGTAAGTAGATGCAAATAGGTAAGCAAATGTAAATAGGCAAGCAGATACAGACAGGTAGGCAGATGCTAATAGGTAGGCAGATATAGATAGGTAGGCAGATATAAACAGGTAGGCAATACAGATAGGTAGGCAATGCAAACAGGTAGGCAATATAGATAGGTAGGCAATATAGACAGGTAAGCAGATATAGACAGGCAAGTAGATATAGATAGGTAGGCAGATGCTAATGGGTAGGTAGATATAAACAGGTAGGCAGATACAAACAGGTAGGCAATATAGATAGGTAGGCAATGCAGATAGGTAGGCAATGTAGATAAATAGGCAATGTAAATAGGTAAGTAGATATAGATAGGCAAGCAGATATAGATAGGTAGGCAAATACTAATAGGTAGGTAGATATAGATAGGTAGACAGATATAAATAGGTAGGCAATATAGACAGGTAGGCAATATAGGCAGGTAGATAAGTTAATAGGTAGATAGGTAAAAGAGAACCATCGCTATATTATATTAAATTATCTAAAATAATATTATTTATTTTACTAGCCTTATAAATAGCTTTAAAGTAGCTTTTATTTATTTAAAATATGTTATTAGTATAAAAGAGGTAAATATAATTATGGTTGCCAAATGCGCAGATTACTAGCAGGTTGCACGTAGGCTGCGCGCAGGCTGCGCGTAGGCTGCGTGTCAAAAAAACACAACATAGGCTAGTCGTTCGAGTTGCTAAATGACCTTAACTGCGCGCCAATTGCGTTAACCACCAACCATTGAGGCCATTAAAAGGGTACCATATTTTGCCGATGTACCTATAGGCCTAATAGAAGTACCAAACCTGTTAGAAAGGTCTTTCCGCTAGCTAATAGAAGGCGACTATATAATAGAGGAAGCCTGTAAAGCGCTACCCTCTTATTTCTATAACTTCCTTAAGATAAACCTAAAAACTAAGTCTAAGTTTCTACGCCAGAAGATAGTTGACACTAATATTAAGAAATTCCTAAAAGGCAAACCAGGATTAACCCGCGAGGATATTTTATAACGCTTACCAAAAGAGTTTTATAAATATATTAAACACTTCCTCCCTAAGAACGTAGATAAGCTGCCTCCTTACTAACTATGGGACTACAAAATTGAGATTATACTAGGAAAGCAGGCCCCGTATTATAAAAACAGACCACTTTTACCCGCTAAACTTAGCTGTATAAAGAAGTGGATTAACGAGATGCTGGATAAGGGTTTTATCCGCGAATTAACCTTACTAGCTACTATACCACTCCTCCTTGTAGCGAAACCTAGCGGCGGTGTACGAATCTGCTATAACTACTAAGGCCTAAATATAGTTACTATTAAGAACTAATACCCACTGCCACTAGTCTATAAGATACTTAACGCACTTTATAGTGCTAAGTACTTTACTAAGCTTAACATGATTGCTGTGTTTAACCAGATCCGGATCGCGGAAGGCTATAAGTGGCTTACAGCATTTATTACCCGGTTTGGACTCTATAAAATGCTAGTTATACTGTTTGGTCTCTATAACGCGCCTACCATGTTCTAAAACTATATTAACTATGTTTTACACAACGCCCTCAACGACTACTGCACTGCGTATCTTGATAATGTCCTTATCTTTTTAAAAACACGCGCCAAGCATATAAAATATGTAAATGAAATTATCTAGAGACTTGGTAATGCTAGACTCCAGATTAATATTAATAAGTCTAAGTTTTATGCTACTAAAATAAAATACCTTGGCTTAATTATCTCAACTAATGACATAACTATGGACCCTAAGAAGGTGCAGGCCTTATAGGAATAGAAGGACCCAATATTAGTTAAGGAACTATAGCAATTTCTTAGCTTCGCGAACTTCTACCAATAATTTATTTAAGGCTATTTTAAGGTAGTTAAGCCCATAACCAGGCTACTAAAAAAGAGCATTAGCTAGTTATAGGGCTCTAATTAAGTATAGGCATTCCAGACCCTAAAAATAGCGTTCACTAAAGCACCGGTCCTAGCGTATTACGACTACACGAAAAAGACTATGGTAGAGACAGACGCCTTGAACTAGGCTTTAGGTGGAGTGCTCTATTAAGCCAATAAAAGTAACAAGCTTAAGCCAGTCGCATTCTTCTCTGCTAAGCACTCAGCCCCTAAATATAACTATAAAATATACAATAAGGAGCTCCTGGCAATTATTAAGGTACTAAAAGAATAGCGTCCCAAACTATAAGGAACTAAGTAGCTGTTTAAAATTATTACGGACTATAAGAACCTCTAGACCTTTATAATAATAAAATAACTAAACTAGCGCTAAGTCCGCTGGGCTAAGTTCCTTTTCTAATTTAACTTTGTTATTACCTATAGGCCTAGCACTAAAGCCATAATCCCGGACGCTCTTAGCCGCCTTTTAGGCGTTATACCTGCCAATGCTGATAACAAACGTCTACGACACCAAGACCGCGTTGTTTTACCACCAAAAAAAGTCGACCCTACTATCCTAGAAGAACTACTGAGCGAATCCCAAGACTAAAGCATTAAAGACTTTATCATAGTAATGGACCCAGAGCCTAAGAAAAAACCCCTTAAGGAGCTTATTAAGAATGCCTATAAAGAGAACAAACTCGCTAGGAATATGTTGGCTGCATTACACAAATGGGAAGACTGTAAAGCACGCTATTAGCCTAAGCAGATTAGGAAGCTGCTCCGCTATAATAAATCCAAATATTTAATTGTTGACGGCCTAATCTACTATAGGAATTGAGTATTTGTCCCTAATTTATATAAACTCTAACTAGAAGTTATACACCGCATATATAGTTTGGGCCCTGCGGGTTACCTAGGCCGCGTTAAGACACTAGACCTCCTTAATTAAACGTATTAGTAGCCAGGTATTTTACAGTTCACAGCTACCTTTATAAAAGACTGCGCTTTCTGCTTCCGCATAAAGACCCCACGCTTAGCACCGCCCGGTTTCCTAAAACTATTAGAACTACCAGTCCGCCTATAGACCGATATCTCTATTAACTATATTGTCGACCTGCCTAAATGCCTTTGTAATAGCAAAACATATAAACATATCTTTGTTGTTGTTAACCGCCTAATAAAGATAAGACACTTTATTCCTATTACTAGCCTAGATACTAAGGAGCTCGTTAAAGCATTTATCTATACTATCTATAAGTTATACGGCGCTTTAAATACTATCGTTTCTAATAGAGGCTCTTAATTTGTTTCTGACTTTTAGCGTTGCCTAAACTAGCGCCTAAAGGTAACCCTAAGCCCCAGCTCTATATAGCACCCTAAAACGGATGGTTAAACCGAGATTGTTAATGCAGCAATAAATAAGTACCTATGTGCCTTTATAAGCTTTACCTAAAATGACTAGGTAGATTGGCTTCCCCTTACTAAGTTTGCCACAAATAACTAGGTTAATAAGACTACGGAAATCTCACCGTTCTTTGCCAACTATGGCTATAACCCACATCTAGGCGTCGAACTAGTAGGCCCCTAGCTATCAGCCCTGTCTATATATGCAAAGAAGGAGTACCTATAAGCTGATACTATTGCTAACCGCTTTAAGCGCATCTTAACCCAGCTTAAAGCCCTAGCTCGTATCTCCTAGCGACGATATAAAGACAACGCTAATATAAAACGAGACGAAGGTATAATATTTAAAAAGGATAACATAGTTATGGTTAGCCTTAAAAATATAAAGACTAACCAGCCTAAGAGGAAGTGGGATAATAACTAGAACGGACCCTAGCCCGTCCTAGCTGCCTATAGAGGAGTAGTTATAGTTAACCTTCTAGACTATATCCGTGTTAATAAGTCTTTCTACACTTTAAAAGTCCGCCTTTAGTTCCCTAAAGAGATCTCTAGTTAAGCACGCATTAACAAAGAGGAACGTTGTAATATTACAGGTAGAATAGCCAAAAGGGATAATAACGGCAATATTACGGACAAGTGGGAATTTAAAAAGATTCTTAATGTATATAATAAACAAATAGACGAGCATGGCTTAACATACTATATTAAATGGAAATACCATAATAAGAAAACCTGGGAACCCAAGAAATCCCTAAAAAGGTGCGAGCGCGCACTACTAAGGTTCTATAAATAACACCCTAAGAAGCTAGGACCCCCAGACTAGGCACAAGATAAAGGAGAGCCACGCCAAGGCTATGGCCGACCACGAAGGTAATTTGTGGTGGTTAAGATCTTATAGAACTTTAACCGCCGGTCAAAGTTGTCTAATTGGTCGGTTTTTTGCCAAGAAGCGCCACGCGGTGGCGGTATAGAGTTCTGCCGATTTTATTAGTTAAGCTAACTAATCAAGATTTTCTATGCCCGGTATGGAAAATCGCTATTAGCTCGGTCAAGGGCGGTAAGCAGAAGTAATATCTTTGCAGCGAAAATAGGTTACTTGTTTAGTTTAGGGACTAAACCTTCTAGGGAGGGGAGTACTGTCACGGCATAGTCCTAACGTGTACTGTCTCGTACTGTTTCCTACTGTTGGCTGGCCCACCACTAGCGCCTTGGCGGCTTCCCCTACTATTTGTATATAATACCCCCTTTTACCTCCTTCTCCTCTTTATACCACAATGTAGTTATTCAGCCTATTAGTATTATAGCACTGTGACATCTAGCAAAATACCCTATTAATTCTATACTATATATATAAAAAGGCTAAGAACCTATCCTACCTTAGGCTGTAGCCCTAATTAATCCTTATAGTTTCCGGAGCCTATCTATTATATATCTAATTTAACCTATTTCTTACTCTCTATATAAGTCTTCTTTATAGGCTATAATAATACTATAGTGTTAGAGCGCTTTCTATACCTTATAAATTGCGGACCTTAGTCCTAATATTCTTTTAGAATATCTTTATAATAATTAAGGTAATCCTCTAGTTCCTATATAGAGTCCTTAGTGGGCTAGCCTAGCTATTTAACTTTATATTAAAGCTTATTCTTAACAGACTTATGGTATAGTATAGCTTTAACCTTATACCGCTCGCCTACTACTTTAGGGTGTTTAATTAGGCCTAGACAGAAATTCTTTTCTGGTAGTAGTCTATACTATAGCTCTAGTAGGTTTACATAAAATACTAAATATATATAGGTTATAGATAGGGGTAACTAGAGACGGTAGGCTAGCTTACTAATTTATTTCTTAACTTAAAAGGGACCTAGGTATCTTATATTAAGCTTCTTTAATAGTTAATGGGTCTTAATATTTATTAAATGTAATAGAACCTTATCGCCTACTCTAAAATACTTATTCTAGTATTTATAGTTATACTAAAGTCTCTACTACTCTTAGGCATCCTATAGGCTCTACTTTATATACTTTTATTACTTCTCCTATTCCTAGAGGTATCCTTATACTCTCTAGTAGATATTCTTAGACTTCCTAGTAGGATCCTATAATTAATTATACGGCCTTAGCTAGTAATTGCTGGGTATACTATTAAACCTAAATAGTTGAATGCTAAAGGCAATCTAAATTAGTATATTCTTATATAATATGTATTGCTTTAAATTATAAGTATACTCCGCGTATAGAAGTAGCTTATACTAATTATCTTACTAGTAGTTTAAATATATTTATAAGTAAGACTCTAGTTCCTAGTTTTAGCGTTCCATTTATCTGTCTATTTATAGATAAAAAGCTATACTATAATGGTGGTCTATCTTTAAATAAAAGCATAAATCTAACTAGTACTGGCTTATAAAGACGCTGCCCCTATTAGTAATAATAAAGTATAATTAATCTACTTTAAAAAAGCATCTCTCCTTAATTAGGTTTGCAAGCGCTTATATATTAATCGTCTTATTAATAAGAAGGTATTAGACGTACTTTAAAAACCTATTAATAAGTATAAGGACTAAATTATATATTTGTCCTTGCTTATCTTTTAATAGCGAAAGATCTGTAATAAAATCTATAGCGTAATATCGCCATAGTTTACTAGTAGGAGAAACCGATTTAAGTAAACCCCATAGCTTATACCTTTGGATTTTATATACTTAATACTTTTTATAGTAGCTAATATATTCCTTTACTTCCTAATTAAGCTTTAGCCAATAGTATTTACATTAAAGTAATTCTACTATTTTAGCTTAACCATAGTAGCCACCTAAAGAATCTTCTGTTGTAGATTTACTTCTTATAGTACCTAAACCTTACTATATTTACGCAGTAGGCCTATTAGGTCTATTTCCTAATAGTAGCGCCTAGTAGCTTTCTTTCCGATATATTTCTAGTCTACTTTTATATTAAAGATAGTATAGGAGGCGTTCCTTTGTTATACCTTATAGATAAGATCTATTAACCTTTTAGATAGTTTCTAGGTAAAAGCTATTTCGTTTTATACTACTCTAAGTACGCGACTAAATAGTACTATAGATCTTATAACTCTTTGGTGCGTATATATTAGAAAGGCCGCTATAAGGTTAAAGTCCTTTAGTTGTTATAGGGCTTTAGGTTCTAATTGCTCTATAGCTTTGCTTTTAGTTTAAGGGGATAGCTTAGTAATTAGAGGTAACATATTACTAGGTTCTAAAAGTATATTAGGGATATCCTATCTAGGTATATTTAGACCCTTATTAGCAATAAACTAGGTACTAGCTAAAACGTTAGTAAAAGCCAATAGGGTTTATACTATCTAAGACTTAGTACTTAAAGCTATAAGTACTTAAATATCCTATACCTAGAGCTTATTCTATAATATAAAAAGTAAGATATCTATTATCTGTTTTCCTTCTCCTATTTTAAAGCCTTTAATATGGTCTGGCCGTTATAACGGTCTATTAGCAGGGTTGTTTTCCCCTAGCTTATATTTAATCTTAAAGTTAAATCGCGTAAGCTCCTCTACTTATTTGGCCTATTAAGGTATAAGCTCCTTTATAGTTATAAAGTAGCGTATATTATAATAATCTAAGAGTACATGGGTAGTATAACTTGCGTACTTAAGGTAGTTATAACGGGACTAGTCTAGTTACAGTAGAAATGTCTCGGTGAAACACTCGATAGATAAATTCTAACGCTTTGATTAAATTCTGCTAAAGTTAACTAAATTCCGCCAAATTCCGCCAACTCGATTAAATTCTACTAAATTCCACTGATGTGATGGAATTTGGTTAAAACCTGTTGAAATCCGCATGAGCTTGTGCCTATACGTCTACTGCCAAGATCCTAAATATTTAGTTATATGTTTCCTATATTCCTTTTTTTTTTCTTACGCAACGTCTTATACTCTGCAAGAGCTATATACCCTTAGATTAGATAGAATTTATATTTGTTCCTTTAAATCTTCCCTAAAGCCTCTTCGCGCCCTTATATTACATTACATTAAAATAACTACTATTAAAATGGTAAACGAACCTAAATCCCTTTTAATAACTATAAGTATTATAACCCTAGTTAGGGAATAGTTAACTATAATACAATAGGCCTTTATAGACGCCTTAGCTTAGTAGCGGGCTATACTGAAAACCTAGCACCAGTAATTAATGGAAGCACTCTGCGAAGAACTCCGTAACGTTAAGGCATTTACGCTATAGACCCTAATAGCAATACCTATAAACAAGATTGAAATAATGGTACCTAAACCTAACCTATTAAATGCGAATACTAAACTAGTAACAGTAGCTTAACCTATATATATAATAAACTAAGTACCTATTACAAAAATTAAAAAGCTCCCTAATCCTCCAATATTTAATAAAAACTAAAATAACCTATATCCCTTTGTAACCAAGCTCCATCTTAAACTCTTAACAAACTATAATTAATACCCTACTAAAACTAGTAAGGTTAGCTATGAAATGTCCCAATTAAGCAAAGACGCTGCTTAAACCATGGATCCATTCTTCCGTAATAGCACTTTTGTTAATTTTAAAACCTTTATCTCTCTACTAGAATGAATATATAATAACGCCAGCCGCGAATATATAGCTATTACTAAACTTAATGTCGGAATGTTAGTTATGTGACGTGGTCACGAGACCATGAAGCGAGACTAGCTAATCTGACCTTGGAGCAACCCCTTACTTCAAGACAACAATCAACTACCAACTTCAACACCGCATACGTACCACTATAAGTGATATTCGTGCACGTTGATAAAGTGAGTATACCAATACTAATCAGTAGACGTACAGATTAGGAAATACGTAATAAGCTAGAGCTTAAGAACCGTACTGGAAATAGTACACGGATTGCCTAGCCTTGTCTATTTTAGTTAAAGGAGAAAGCTATATTACCCTTAAAGCTTAAGACCACGTATTAGCTTAACTGCTGACGCGTTAGATCGCCTAGAGAATTATATCTTTATTTAGAGAAGATTATAACCTCCCTTAAGCTTAAGAGAATTTGTACTGACCTTATAGCCAATATAACAGATCGCTAAGAGAATAGCAGTTTTGCTAAGAACACTTTATAGGCCTAACGGCTGTAGAGGACGTATACACCCTTACCTTCATACCCTTACCTTAAACCTTGATCTTAACCTTAACCTCGACCTTAACTATAACCCTCGACCTTAACCTTAACCCCGACCTTAACCTTAACCTTAAACTATAACATACACAAAGATACGACAATATGGAAATTAATTAGAAGGAGAGAATCGCTAGACATGGTTATGGGATTAATATAGTAACTGCCTTAGAGGAAGACCTGGAAGAATATATAGAAACGAAAATCTACAAGTATATATATAAGAACTTTACGGATTATATATTACGGTTGCTAGTCTAGGAAGAATTTGAAGGCTTTACTATTAAGGACTTTAGAAAGATATGCTCTATTACTAGAGTAAAGCTCTGTACTTACCTACTTTAAAGAGGAGTATATGTCGCCATATATAGTAACAGATACCCACTTTATAAGGTTCTGTATAATGCTCTTATAGAAGAGGAACCTTACGAATGGATAGATAAGGAAATTATAGGAGCTCTCAAGGAAGTCAGCCCTATAATTATAGTGGCACTACGAGAATGACTTAACTTAATATAAACAGCTCTGAAATTGAATCAAGCTATACCCCTATTAGTTATAGCCTCTTTAGTTCCTATAACCCCCCCTAGTAGCCCACTACCTACCTATACAGTGCCGACGCCTATAAACTATTAACTACCTCTACTACGTTTAACGCCTGTAATCTAGCCTATAGCTATAGCTATAATACCTAAAATATAAATACCTACCCCTATAACACCCTAACTAGCTATTATATCTATACCCTAGTAAACTGTACTAACTGCTACCTAATAGTAAGCCGTACCTCCCTCTACCTAAGATTAACTACTTACTCTCCTTACTTAACTCCTATAGACGCAGAATCAGCAATTATTACCTACGGTAACTACCTCTACCCTCCCTTTAGTAACTGCCCCTACCTTACCTAGTACTCCTCCTACCTAGTATCTTTACCCTGGCACTACTAATACCGACCCTACTATACACCTGCCTATATATAGCAAGGAGGCAGCCACTATCGCTAAGATCTACATAGACGACTAGAAGTATAATGGAGTAAGTAATAGCTTTAACTTTAAGTTAACTATCTTTTATAATATTTGCAAGAGAGCTGGTCTACCTCCTAAAGGCTATATAACTGTATTCCTAACTATGCTAAAGGGACTTGCTTAGGATCACTACTATAATAGCAGCCTTTTAACTAGATTATTTACTAAGGCATATAACCACATGCGTTACTTTTTTGAAGGACTAGAGTACTATTAGAGAAACCTTACTAAATGGAACGCTACCGACTTCTAAGGAATTATTGACGAGAACCCTAATAAGTAAATCTATTAGAGTTTCTAACTACTCCTTAATAAGCTCTTAAAATATTGCCACGGATTATACCTAGAGTTTTATATAGACCTCTTCCTTATAAATAAACTAGTTACCGCTTGCTAAGGAATACTAGTATGCCGTATTACTATTTCTAGCCCTTCTAAAGACCTCTCCTAGTTAATTAGTAAGTTGCAATCTTCTATAGTTATATAGGAGAAGGAATACCTTTCCTAGGCCTTAATAAGACCGTCTTAAGGAGCCTACTTTACGGATTATATATACTACTATAATATCTATAATAACCGTAACTGAACCCGCTCCTATAGACAAAACACCGTTAGATCCCTAAAGGCTAAGTACTATATTTACTAAAAGGAGAGCTGCCGCTTATGGAAATATATAGAGGAGGAGCGGAACCGTTTTAGAAATAAGTATAAAAGACGTTTTAATAATAACAAGGGCCGTAATAGTAACTTTAAAGAACGCTTTAGACAATATACTATCTACTATAAAGGAGGCGACAATAATAAGTGTAATAAGACCTTTAAAGCTCTTATGCTAGACATAGACGCTAATAAAAACACTAATAATAATAATAGCGAGGAAGAATTAGAAGACCCTAACGGCTACTACCTTATATTATTTGGGACTCTTATTATAGATAAAGCAACCTCTATAAGCGTAGAACTAGCTAATAAGGCTTATGCTTACTTACTTACTGCAACCTCTATAGAACCTACTACGGAAACTAACCCGTTTAACTATAACACAACAACCGCCGCTTCACGCTATACTTCTATAGTATTTATGGGAATTATAATTAATACTAGTGTGTTAAAGAAGTCTACGGCCGGTTATAGACAATTTTAGGCACTATAAAACGCGGACTAATCTATAAGACTTAATACCTCAACTAAAGAACAAGTTAATGTGTAGTTTGGCATTAGAATTACTACCTCTATTAGAACTACGGATGTTGTCACCTCTATAGGCAAGATACAGTTTTATATTATCTATATAGATACCCCCTTCTTACTCTGTTTAGTAGATATGGACAGACTCTAAATCTACTATAATAACCTTAGAAATGTTGTTATTACTCGCACTAAAAGAGTGCTAGTAGTGCGATGGTTTGGCTACCTATTTTTCTTATAGAGCTTATTACTACAGTTATATTTATCTGAATCCTTTAACGCGAACCCCTGCTACTTAATAGATATAGAGCTACGGCGCCTATATTGTTAATTTAGACACCCCTTAGTTAAGAAATTATAAAAGCTACTCTACTATGCTGGCTATAAAACTAATAGAATGGCTATTAAGCAACTAACTAAGTTCTGCCACTACTATTAGAAGTTTAGTAAATTACTAGGTAGATTCCGCTTTACCCTATAAGACAATGTTAATTTTAACTATAATATTATTGTTAACATTATATATATTAGCGGATTACCCCTCCTATATATTATTGATAAAGAAACGTAATTCCAAGCCGGTAGATAGCTATAAGACATCAGCGCTAAATATATATAGGACATTCTATGGATGTGCTAGATTAATATTTACCTAGGGCCACTAGACCTAATTACCTATAACGCTAAAAAGAACTTCGTTAGTAAAGAATTTAAGCAATATACTACTATTATGGGAATTAGTATAAAGGGAGTACTGGTTAAAGCACATAACTCTATTAGAATGGTAGAGCGCTACTATAGTCCATTACAGCAAGCCTATTAGATTATTATAACTAAAATCCTTAAGATTAATAAGGAGATGGGACTCTAAATAGCATTTAAAGTAATTAATAATTTAGCTAGCCCTAAAGGAATAGTTCCCATACTTCTAGTCTTTAGAGCCTACTCCCAAATAGTTAAATCCGATGTACTATCCCCTACGGTTATATAACGCGCTACCGCAATTAAAAAGGCTATAGCAGAGATATAGAAGCTACAAGCTAAACAACAGATCGCTAATGCGCTAAATATGCGAAACGGACCCAACATCGGGAAAATATTCGCAGGATGAGATTCAAGTAGACTTTAATTTTCGCGTTTCGCGTAATTAATATACAATTTAACTAACTTGACACGCAATTAACTAACTTAACACGCAATTAACTAACTTAACACGCAATTTAACTAACTTAACACGTAATTAACTAACTTAATATATAATTCAACCAACTTAACATGTAATTGACCAACTTGACACGCAATTTGACTAACTTAATACGCAATTGACCAACTTGATATGTAATTCGACCAACTTAACACGCAATTAACCAACTTAATACGTAATTTAACTAACTTGACATGCAATTGACTAACTTAACACGCAATTTAACTAACTTGATATACAATTAACCAACTTAACACGTAATTTAACTAACTTAATATACAATTAACTAACTTAACAACTTTAAAAGCTAACTATATATTTCTTAACACGCAATTAACCTACTTAGCAACTTTAAAAGGTAACTATATATTTCT
>Ga0307507_10004538_pt1 | contig 24389 bp, 11 predicted proteins | sample 7_EM_MG_FD_207223 | JGI IMG/M metagenome (GOLD analysis project Ga0307507, IMG submission 207223) | Populus trichocarpa ectomycorrhiza microbial communities from riparian zone in the Pacific Northwest, United States - 7_EM | ecosystem: Host-associated > Plants > Roots > Unclassified | place...
CTAGTCGGTCGAGTTGCCAAATGACCTCAACTGCGCGCCAATTGCGTCAACCACCAACCATTGAGGCCATTGAAAGGGTACCATATTTTGCCAATGTAAGTAAGAATTAGAGTAGTTATAAAGCAATATTTTAAGTTATTAAAAGCTTATTTGCATCTAGCGGTCTATTTAAATTTTATATTCTTCTTTATTAGGTTTACTAACAGCTAAGTAATTTCTAAGAAGTGGTTAATAAATTGTCAATAGAAATTTACAAATCCTAGAAATCCTTAAATATCCTATATATTGCTAGGGCTTTCCCAGTTTATAATTGCAGCGACTTTTTTAGGGTCCATTTTAATTCCATTACGGGATATAATTAAGCCTAAGTATATAACCTTAGATGCGTGGAACTTATATTTCTTAATATCGCATTATAAGCCTGCATATTATAAGCGTTTAAGGACTATTCTAATATATTTCTAATGTTTAGAAAGCGAGGATAAGTAGATTAAGATATTATTAATATATGCGGTAATAAATACATTAAGAAATTTACAAAGCGTATTATTAACATATTGCTAAAATATACTGGGACTGTTCTTTACACTAAATAGTATTACTAGGTATTTAAAGAGTCCCTATGTCTGAATAAGGTTCTGTAATATAGTAGACACAGTTGCTTGTAACCAATTGGGTTGACCACGTGAGCTAAGCGAGCTCAGGAGATCCATCAAATTCCACCTGTAGAAGTAGAAAGGGAAAAAAAAGAAGAAATCGATTGAAACCAAAAACCCCCCTACCGTGGTTCCAACACCCTATTATATACGAAAAGCTATATACTTCTTATCTCCTTTATATATACAAATTTTATTAAAGGCAGCGATTATATTAAGCTTTATAAAGTACTATACCTTCGCTAATTAGTTAAGCGTCTCTTAAATTAAGGGAATTGGATATTAGTTTTAAATCATAATTATATTTAGAGCTTAATAATTAATATAGAATCTTAAGCCTCTTCCTAGCTTTTTAATAAATAGTATAGGTAAGGCAAATAGAGATTAACTAGGGCGAATAAATCCTTTTTCTAAATGCTTGTTAAGGTATTATTGCATTATAAGCAGTTCTTCTTATAACATACTGTATAGCGGACCAAACTTTAGTGTTATACCAGGCTTAAGTTCTATCTTAAAATTGTGCTTTTTTTTATTATAGGGCTAGAGTCTACAAATTATTTTTTAAACTTATTAATTAGGTTATAGTACTCTTTAGGTATAAAAGGTTAAGGATTAGGATACTGTTTTAGTTCTAGTGCTTTCTTAATATCTTCCATAGTTATAGCAAAGATTTTATAATCTTGTCTTTTTGCTAATAAGATAAAGGGCGCGGCCTATATTATACAAATTTTAAGAGGTTTTAATATAACATCTTTACATTCTTTACTACAATCGGTAGTTATAGATTTATTATATTGGCTCAAGGTTTATAGCAAGGGTAATTTATATTATATTAAATTTAAATAGTTATGTATATATTTGTAGGTCAAATGGTTTTTTAAGCAATAACTTTAGCAGTAAGTTATATGGAACTTTAGTATTTCTTTAACCTAGCTAATTAAAGGGTCGTGTTATTTTAGCCATCCATATCTAAGTATAACTTTACATTACTTTAAGGGTGTAACAAATAGGGAAATGTATTTAAGGTGTTCACCTATCTACATTTTTACTAAAGCATAGTGCGTTATTTCGCTATATATTAAGGGTTTGCCATTAAAGCCTTATAGGCCTTAGGGCTTATTAAGTTTCTTTAAATTTAGGCGTCTAGTTTTTGCATAGTTCATGTTAATAAAGCCTATACTGGTAGCTCTGCTATCTATAAGGATTTATACTTCCTTCCATTTTCTAAGTATTTAAATTTCGCCGAGTATATTAAGGGAATTGTGTTATATATTAGCGCTAAAAGAGCCCAGACACTTATACTCTTCCACTTTTTATCCTAAGGCGCAACTTGGCCTTAGGATGATTTGTTTTCCGAGTTAAATAAAGGCAAGGTACTTTATAGCGTCTAAATACAATTTATAGATTAGGTATAATTTAAGGAATAAGTACAGCTTGAAGAATAGGTATAATTTAAGGATTAGGAGGAATTACAGCAGACTTTTTTAAAAGGGTAAGTTCAGCAATGCTTTTAGATATATCCTTTTTTACTGTATCTAAAGCATTCTCTATTTATAGCTCAAGTTCTTTATTTATTAGTTCCTAAGGGTGTATAGAATTAAGCGGCATTAAGGTCCATAGGGTTATATATAGGGCTTTTAGGTTTCAGAGACGGATCGCGCTTTAGAGTATATACCAGTTTTGTGGAGTCTTAAACACAAGGTATAGTTGACTTTAGAGAATAAGTCTATTTATTATATTAAAGGTCCTTGTTAATTTGTTAATATATTATAGCAAATTCGGATAGGTTTTTCGGCAGTTCTCTACCTACTAGCTAGGCTTTAATCTTATCCAAAATAGCTTATTAAAAGGCAGCAACTCTAGCGGCTTCATTCTAATCTAGTTCGCCAATAAGGCCTAAAATTTCCAAAAAGAAGCTGGTAAAGTCTCGGTTCCATTATTATAAGTTTTTAAGTTTAGTAATAGCTATATGTTTACGGCTGGCGTTATTATATATTCGTTCTAGCAGAGAGATAAAGATTTTAAAATTAACAAAGGTGCCGTTACGGAAGAATAGATCTATAGTACAAGCAGCGTCTTTACTTAAACGAGATATTCCGTAGCTAACCTTGCTGGCTTTAGTAGGGTACTAGTTATAGTTTATTAAAAGTTTAAGACGGAGCTTGGTTATAAAGGAACGTAGGTTATTTTAATTTTTATTAAACATTAGAGGATTAGGGAGCTTTTTGGATTTTATAGCGGGTATTAAATTTGTTATAGCTATAGGTTAAGTTACTATTACTAGTTTAGAGTTCACGTTTAAGGGGCCTAGTTTAGATATAATTATTTCAATCTTGTTTATAGGTGTTGTTATTAGGGTCTCTAATATAAGTACCTTAACGTTACAAAGTTCTTCACGGAGTGCTTCCATTAATTGCTAATACTGGGCCTCTAGTATAGCCCGCTGCTAAGCTAAGGCGTCTATAAAGGACTATTGCATTATAGTTAACTGTTCTCTAACTAGGGTTATAATACTCATAGTTATCAAAGCGGATTTAGGTTCGTTTGCTATTTTAATAGTAGTTATTTTAACGCAACATAATATAAGGGCGCGAAAAGGCTTTAGGGAAGATTTAAAGGAATAATATAAATTCTATCTAAATCTAAGGGTATATAGCTCTTGCAGAGTACAAGACGTTGCGTAAAGAGGAGAAGGGAATAACGAGAGAATTATATAATTAAATATTTAGGGGCTTGGTGGTCGATGCGTGCGTACGTACGCACGCGGTCTTTAACGGATTTCGGTAGAATTTGGTTAAAGCTTTGGAATTCATCTGGCAAGTGTTTCACCGAGACATTCCTATTGTAATTGGGCTAGTCCCATTACATAAATAATACATAACTAAGAAAATAGGAAGCTTTGGCTTAGCTAGGACTCCTATATTAATAAGATTGCGACTAGCTTTAAGGTAAAGGATTATTGCAAGATATATATACTAATAGGCCTTAAGGAACTTAACCCTAATCTAAAATAAGCCTCTAAGTAGGATATCTATCTCTATTAAAGAAAAGTCGGATCTATATAATATGTAGTAAGTATTACTTATCTAGATATAGCGAGAACTATAAGTAATTTATTAGAGTTCTTATAAAATCCGTTACTAACTTATAATATAGCTGCTATAAGAGTAGCTGCCTACCTCTATTAGTTAAAAACCCTTATAATTAAGTACTTAAAGGAGAACATTATAAACCAAATCTTTATAAGGGCAAGTAACGCGTTATATAGAGACGATCCAGTTAGTAGAAAAAGTATAGAAGGCTATTTATTTACCTTATTTAGAGGACTAATTAACTAGCGTTTAACTAAGCAAAAATTAGTAACGAAATTAAGTATAGAGGTAGAACTCCTAGCTCTATCGCATACAGCTACCAAGTTAATTTAGTGGTAGCGATTCTTTAAAGTAGTTGGATTTGACACTAATAAAAAGTAAGTAATCTACTACAATAATATATAGATAATACGACTCCTAATAAAAAGCAACGCTGAGCTTAATACTAAGCTCTAACACGTTAATATCTATTACTACTAGCTCCGCCAGGAAGTATATAAAGGAAGGATTAGTATTAAATGGGTCCCTACTGCGGATATAATAGTAGACGGCTTAACGAAGGCTCTGCCTTATTAAAAGTATAAGACGTTTATTTAACAATTGAATCTTATTAACATTAAGGATCTAATTTAATTTAATTTGGATAATATTTAGGTAAGGTAACTCTATAGGGGATTTCTTAAACTTAATACTAAATTAATATTATAACTTTTTACAGCAGCCTAGAAGGCTCTGTGTAGCTAGGGGGGTATGTTAAACTAGATTGGATTTCCTTACTACTATCTTGATACTGGCTTCAAGTCTAGAACCATATGTCTTAATACCCCGCTCCTTACCTCGTATATCTCCTTATATATCTTATTAAGTATCTTATTAAATGTCTAAATACCTATTTCTATTACCAAATAACGACGTGGTCGTCATTCTATTTGTAATCTATTTGTTACCTATTTGGTATATATATAGAGGCTCTAGAGCCCTCTTTAATAGACAGAGTTCTAATACCTAATTGTCCGTTCGACAGGACTACTATAATTAAGAGCGGCTTACTAACTACTTATGTAATAAGTGGTGGCCATATAGGTGGGCGTTTATAACTTGCTATACTAATATTTAGATGCACTTCGGAAATTAGTAAGTAAAAAGTCGCACTATATAAAGCATCTACGTAAGTTAATACGCCTTTAGAACACTATAACGCCTTAAAATATCTTTAAGCCCCTTTTAGAGCCTCAAGATCTATATATTTAAAAGCGCCTCCGCTATTTATATTACTAAAATTTATTGTGGTTAAAGCTTACTATAGTTACGCCAATAGGCGCAGATAAAGCCACTAGTTCTTTATTTTCTCAGCTAACTAAAATTGCTTCTCCTAATGTTACATCGCGACTTAAGGGCGCCTACACTAAATTAAAAGCCTTCCTTTAGGTATCTACCAGCAACTTATTTAACGTAGTTAGGAATATTAAAACCCTTATTAAGAACGAGATAAACAACTATATAATAACCCTAGCAAAGCACCAAGACCGCCCACCACATAACATTCATAAGCCAGAGTTTGACGATATCCTATATAAAGTAACGCCTTAGTGCCTCCGCCACCTTAAGGCCCAACTAAAGCTTATAAAGTCTCCTAATTACCAGCCAATCTACAGCAGCGCCTGGACCGCAGTATACGGCCTCCTATACTACCACATACTCTACTAGTAGCTGCACTAAAGCACCACCTCCGTACTTAAGATTTAACTTACCAAAATTAATAAATACTAGTAGTTTAATCACCCTCAATCAGATCCTCCTCCTAGCCCACCTATTAATCCTCTACTCCATATTCAAGAGCCTGTAACAGTAAGGTTTTCAATATCAATATTGCCAATCAGATTGATCGATATTGTTACTAATCAATATTGGCGAGTATTGGCGAGTATTGGCCATATTTGTAATATTTACAGATCTTCTTAGCACCCCCTAAAAATTTTCTAACCCCAATATTATACTAATAGACTATTAAATATCATGGCTTCTGAAGCAGACTTATTACTTTTTATACCTATATTAGACTCCCTTAATACAGAGTAGTCGTTAAACCGCCAGTAAAAGAAGACTTCCAACCTATAGACACATACTTGGGCTCCGGACAAAGATAAGGATACACACTATAAGAGAATAAGGCTTATATACTACAAATATTGTATAATAATAGTATATTGCTTAAAATCTACTATAAACTTTCAAAATTACCTAAGAACTAAGTATAATATCTACTTAGAAAAGCAAGAGGGCCCTATTTATGCAAAAACCCGCAATTAACTTCGACATCTCTATAAACAGCTCCGCAATACAGAGTAGTTAAACAATATTAATATGCTTACCCTTTAAAACACCCTAAATTAGGAAGCTATTGCTACAGTACTTATTTCCTTAATAACCGTATAAAGACTCCCATTTAGAATAGTTAAATGGCCAGAGTTTTACGTATTTTGTAGGGTCCTTAATTCAGAGGTTAAGGGTTATATTATAACGGCTTACTCTACGGTTAATAATTTAATTAAGAATATATTTATAGTGCAGAAGGATATTATACGAAAGAAGCTTCAATTAGTAATATCTAAGGTTTATCTCTTACTGGATATCTAGACGTCCCCAAATTAACATCTTTTACTTAGGGTTTGCGTATACTTTATAGATCGAAATAAAAGATTAAAAAGAGGCCTTCTTGCGCTTTATATAACTCCATTATATAGCAAAGAGGATTAGTTCTAAACGCTGCTTCTAATACTTTAGGACTATAGTATCGTACAAAGACTTGGTGCTATTGTCGCTAATAATGCATCTATAAATAACATCCTATGTCGTACGATCCAGAAGTATCTTTAAGAAGAATATAATATGGAGTGGAAATCTATACACTAACAAATCCGGTGTAATGGCCATATTATCCACCTTGCTATTAAGGCCTTTCTCTTTAAAGACTTAATTTAAGAAGATGAGCTTATATTATACGATATTAAAGAGGAGAGAGGACTTAAAGTTAATCTAAACTCTAGGAGTAGCCAATTTTAAGCTCTTAGTGCACTAGGGAAACCCCACAATATTGTTATATATACTTAAAGCTTACCTAGCCGTATAAAAGACTTCTTTACTCTTGCTTAAAAAAGAATTCTATTAGATAATCATACGAGATAGAATAGCTGGTATTAGATGCTTTAGGTTGCCTTAGAGTATAAGTTAGCAATTAATCTTTATATAAAGAAGCATACTAAGACCTTAGGCGAAGATTTCTTAACTCTATAGGATTGGACTTCGCTTTGTATGACATATAACTTCCTCTATATTTTTAAGAGGGTAATATTAGAAACTTAGGGACATAATGCAACGATCTTAAATGTTCTCTTTTTAATGGATATTCTTATGAGGTATTTTAAGCAGAGTCTTATAAGAATTCTCTTTACTTTTAAGAGTTTTTTTAACGTCATATAATAGGAACAATATAAGAATAATAGCTACTTTAGTAAAAGGATTTAAATTGGATGGAAGGTATTTAATAAATACTACCTAAAGTCTGATAAATCCCCATTATACACTGCGGCAATTATCCTTTATCCTAAACGTTGTACAAGATATATCCAAGTAAATTGGGAAAAGAAGTGGTAGAAAGCTACACTTAAAAAAGTTAAAGGACTTTGGGAGGATTACTAATTATAAGCTCTTAGGCCTAAGACTCTTTCTACCTAGCTATTAGTTTTACTATATAGGCAAGCCTCTACTAAATAAGAATTAGATTTATATAATTAGATTGTTAAAGATCTTAATAAGTTTACTCGGCCTTAAAGCCAAGACGAGTATAATAACTATATTGCTAATCCTTTAAGTTAGATTAGAAAGCTTTCTGCCCTTAAATAGTGGTGCTAAAAGCAATAGTATATATAATGGCCACGACTATTGCTACTAGCTATTACTATTCTATTAATTTTAGCAATAAGTAATAAACCAGAACGATCCTTTTTAGGAGGGCGTTATATAATCTTATGGGAGAGAATGCAAATAGGTGTTAAGAGTCTTAAAAGAGTAGAATGTTTAAAACAATGGCAGCGAACTAAGCTCTTACTTAAGGTGGTTTAACTTATTTTTTGTACAAAGCTTTTAATTTAATAGTATCTATCTTAATTATCTATATATATGCTAATCTATTTTAGTTTTATCGTGCAAAACGACTACTTAGCATACACGGCACGTCAAGCTATAGATCTTATGTAAGTACTGCTAATAATCCTAATAGCTAGATCTGTGCTAATATATGCTAAATAAAAGGTTGTACGTACCTTATATAAGAATAATTGTATTTTAGGCTATAGCCCCAGGCTTGTTATCATTAATTAATAACAGTGCTGCTATTGTGCCGTCCCCACTACTGCCACCAAGCCCTGCCTGTGGCAAGCGTAGAGGTCTACCGTTGTTACCTCCATCCTTACCTTATACAGAGCAGCGGGATGCATAGTTACGCTATTTGCAATTCCTATATATTCTGCTAAAGTGCCTAGGTACCTAACAATATAATAGGAACAGGTAGTAGCCTAGGTAAGTGCTGAGGCACGTAGTATATAGGTTGCCTACCACCTAACCCCAAGATTGTATAAGGATGGCGTTAATATACGAAGGCCAGTGCGAAGCTATCTGATAAGGGGAGATTGCGCCTTGTACAAACTCCATATCCTACCCTGGAAGGGCCAGTAACGTACGGCTCTGCGAACTGTGACACTAGGGAGCCAACTGCTGCTGTCCTACAATGAGGACGGGGTTGGCGTTGTAGATAACGAGAGCCCTAAGTTAATATTAGCTTTGTATAATCTTTCTTAAGAATATATATATATTATTATTGCTGCTGTTAGTAAGGTAAAGTTAAAGTTAAAGTGAAGAGTTAGTGTTAAAAGATTATACGAAGGCGCGCTATCACGTGACTAGATTATCTTAAGTTACATAATTACACTATAAAACTGCCAATCTATGCTAATAATTTATATAATACTATTTTTAAATAAGTATATTTCTATTATAATAATTTTATTTAAATTATTGCTAATATTCCAATATTGACACTGCAAATATTGACAAATGCCAATATTTTATTGGCTGGAATTTCGCTTATTGAAAACCTCACTGGCCTGTAATTATTAAGCGCCGCTAAGGCCACCTAGCTAGCTCTATAAATACAAATCGCATTAATACCTCAACTTGTTATAAGCCATTAGCATTTAAATAAAATACCAGATACACTAGGCGCGGGCATAGACATGGGCACGGGCGTGCCTATAGAGGTAGTTCATAAGCGTTAAGTAGAGGTAGCAGTACCTAAGTCAGCTTATATGGTGCCTTACAGGCCACTATGCAATCTAACCAATTAACTTAGAAGCAAGTTGGTAGTATTATAGATTATAAGAATGGTGGTAAGGATAGTAGTAAAAGTCAAGATGCTACTACAGATAACTTGCCTAGTGTTGGCGGTAGTATTTAACAGGCTTTTAGGTGTCACGGCACTGACCTGTTGTATACTATCTTGTACTGTTTCCTACTGTTAGCTGGCCTACTATTAGCGCCTTGGTGGGCTGGCCCTACTATTTGTATATAATACCCCCTTTCCATCTTCTTCTCCTCTTTATACTATAATGTAGTTATTTAGCCTACTTGCATTACAGCACTGTGACAGTTTGTGGTATCTCTAATTGCGCCTTATTGCGACCTTTGTTTTTTCCCTCTTCCTAAGTATACTGTCTCCGTTTTCCCAGTGTAATCGCGACCTGGCGCGACTGACAATACCATACTATAGTCCCAGACAACCCTAGCACAGTCCTAGACAATCTTAGTATAATCTTAGACAATCTCAGTACAGTTATAGACAATTTTAGCATTATAGCCAGCCTTATAGATTTCAATTGCCTTACCTAGATCCCTTAAAATGGGTAACCACAACATAGATAATACCTCGTTGACGAACCTACGCGAAGCGCTTGCCTGCCTCTTTGATACCTCCTATACCTATATTGCCTAGGCAATTAGGAATGGCCCGGAGTACCCTAAGGACCTTAATATGGCAGGAACCTTCCAGCACCTTTCCATATATACAACCTTTTTAACTAGCGTCGAGAACGGCCTCCAAGCCGTCTATAACAAAGGCCGAACTATAAAGTCTTAACTTAAAGAAGCTTAGCACAGAATTAACTCCCTTAAGACGCTTGAACTACGTGTATAATAAAACGAATAATAAGCTCTTGCATATACTAAGACTATACAAAGTCTAAGCTTTTAGATTACTATACTCACCCAGACTATTACCGAGAAGAATATAGCTACTGGCTCCCCTCTTCTAACCGAGCCCCGTAGAAAAAAGCGTGAAGTAAAAGATCCAACCCTGTTTAATAGCAAGGGATTACCAATTGAAAAATAAGAAAAATTTAAGATATGGGAAATAAAGATCTAAGGCGTTTTCTAAAGAGATATAAAGTGCTTTGAGACTCTAATGGACGAAATCCTCTATATGTCAGACATGCTGATAGATAAGGCCTATGACTATATCAAGCATGGCCTTGATATATTACGTATATACCCAAATGACTTAAGCAAATGGACCTTCTCCAACCGAGAGTCTATGCTTGTGTATATAAGGAAGCACTATAAGACTATTAATACAACCCAAGCGGCTAAAAATAAGTTGGATACCTTAAGCTAGGGCGAGCGTAACTACTAGTCCTAGAAAGCAGAGCTTAATAAGTTAATAATTAAAGCAAATAAGACTAAGAAATAAAAAGTGGACTTACTTAAGAAGAATATTTTACTAAAAATAAAAGACCTAGCCCTTACCCTTAGCCGTAAAATCGGCGATGCTAACTATAAAGGCTAGAGTAAGTAGATAGACGTGTTTGCTTATAACCTATAGAACTATGCCCACTATATAAAGCTAAATACCGCTAAGCTAAGTACCGCTGGCGGCTATTGACCTATATTACCTAATAACAACACCTTAGCACCGGCACTATAGAATGACCTAATGGACCTTAACGCCGTCAAATTTGGTAGCGGTAGTAGTAGCCTCCCTAACAACGTCTAAAGACACTATATGGATAACAGACTCTATATAGTATATAGTTAACCTGGCTACTGGAAAGATGCTTACGACCCTAGGATAAACCTAAATCCCCTCCTAATACTACCACGCCAACCCCCTCCTAGCTGCGGCGGATTCTTTAGCAGAGGGGATAGCAACTAAAACAGTAACCGCGGATGAGGATGTGAGTTTGGACATAGAAACCTACCCCTATAATAGCCTTCCCTAATATAGCCCTAGCCGATGGTCCTATACGCGAACTATGGACAAGTGCTCTGTGTCACTACTAATCATAAGACCGGCTATATTATTAATAAAGTACCCTCTAGCATATATACACCGTTGGAGACCGATACGTTAGGATATACTAGCCAAGACTATAGCCACTAGCCAAGCCCCATAAGTTAGTTATTAAAAGGCCAACCCTTGGACTAAGTCGCCTCCAAGGGTTAGAACTATACGGGGAGGAGGATAAAAGGATTAGATTTATGCTACTAGATTAGTTAGACCTTATTCTAAGTTAACTGCTACTTAACCTTAAAACAGTAAACAATAATAGAAATGTTATCCTTATTTAGACCTACCTCTCCTTACTACGCAACCTACTCCTATAAGTTTTTATTGAAACAGTAAGCCTCATTAACACTAGTAGTATAGCACCAGCATTTATAGACGAAGACTTGCTTATAAAAAAGCATAATATTATAACGAAAAGACTTCTAGTCCTAAAACCACTCTGCCTTGCTAACGGACTCCTATCCAGCTTTATTACCTACTACTTTATAGCAAAAATGACAATCGGCCACTATATAGAATCTATGCTTTTCTACATTATAAAATTATCACCCTCTATACTAATAATTCTTAGAATGCCCTAGCTTAAAAAATATAACCTAAGGGCAGACTTCCCTACTCTAGAGCTTAAGTTTAACTCCAATTACTGTGCCTATAACTGTCTCCCATGGCACATTTTTAATTGTGACTGAGTAGCACTATGCGGACGTATTATAAGGCCAACGCTCAGATACTGTTAGCTGATAGTAGAAGAGGTGCCTAACACTAGTGACCTAATATACGTAATAAACGAAGCGGAGATCCTAGAAGACTGGACCACCGCCTTATCCCTGAAAAAATAAACACTGCCAGAACTATAAGTCCCCTATATATACCCGCTTAACCTAGGTTAGCTAACAAGATACCTAACTTTAAGTTATTTGCTATACGTATATGCAACCACATATATAATAGCCAAAGACGTTATAGCCAAGACCGAAACTAGAGCAATTAAGACCTCCCCCCTGTAACGCCCAACCTTATACCTGTCTCCTGCGCGTACCGTGTAGGGCCGCCGCCTTGTTTCCGCCCCCCTAGGCTAACTAAGCCGTGCTAGCCTAGCCGTAGTACTAAAGAACCAGATACGCCCTAACCTGGACAACATTAGATGCACTTATACCGTTAATTTCACCCAGTTCTATAAATAAAAAGACGTAAAGGTAATAAGGATCCATATAGCGGAGCTAGTAGAACTAGTTAAATAAGAAGAATACTAATAGCTGCTTAAAGAGCTGCCTATAGGCCTAATAGAAGTACCAAACCTATTAGAAAGATCTTTCTGCCGGCTGGTAGAAGGTGACTATATAATAGAGGAAGCCCGCAAAGCGCTACCCCCTTATTTTTATAACTTCCTTAAGATAAACCTAAAAACTAAGCCTGAGTTTCTACGCCGAAAGATAGTTAATACTAATGTTGAGAAATTTCTAAAAGGCAAACTAGGATTAACCTGCAAAGATATTCTATAACGCTTACCAAAAGAGTTTTGCGAATATATTAAACACTTCCTCCCTAAGAATGCAGATAAGCTACCCCCTTACTAACTATGGGACCATAAAATTGAGATTATGCCCGGAAAGCAGGCCCTATATTATAAGAACAGACCACTCTCACCCGCTAAACTTAGTTATGTAAAGAAATGGATTAATAAGATGCTGGATAAGGGTTTTATTTGCGAATTAACCTTACTAGCCGCCATACTACTCCTCCTTACTGTGAAACCTAGTAGTGGTGTGCAAATCTGCTATGACTACTAAGGCCTAAATATAGTTACTATTAAGAATTGGTACCCATTGCCACTAATCCGCGAGATACTTAATGCACTCTATAGTGCTAAGTACTTTACTAAGCTCGACGTAATTGCTGCGTTTAACCAGATCTGGATTGCAGAAGGTTATAAGTAACTTATAGTATTTATTACCCAGTTCGGACTCTATAAGATATTAGTTATACCATTTAGTCTTTATAATGCGCCCGCTATGTTCCAGAACTATATTAACCATGTTTTATATAACGCCCTTAATGACTACTGCACTGCCTACTTTAATAATGTCCTTGTCTTCTCTAAAACACGCACTAAGCACACTAAATATATAAATAAAGTTATCTAGAGACTCGGCAACGCCGGACTACAGATTAATATTAATAAGTCTAAGTTTTATGCTACTAAAATAAAATATCTTGGCTTGATTATTTTAACTAATGGCATAACTATGGACCCTAAGAAGGTGCAGGCCTTACAGAAATAGAAGGACCCAATATTAATTAAAGAACTATAGCAATTTCTTGGCTTCGCGAACTTTTACTAATAATTTATCTAAAGCTACTCTGTAGTTGTTAAACCTATAACTAGGCTACTGAAGAAGAGTACTAATTAGTTATAGGGCCCTAATTAAGCACAAGCCTTTTAGACACTAAAGACAGCGTTTACTATAGCACTGGTCCTAGTATACTACGACTATATAAAGAAAACTGTAGTAGAGACAGACGCCTTAAACTAGGCTTTAGGAGGAGTACTTTACCAAGCTGGTAAAGATAGTAAACTTAAGCTAGTTGCATTCTTCTCTACCAAGCACTCCGCCCTAGAATATAACTATAAGATATACGATAAGGAGCTCCTAGCAATTATAAAAGCACTAAAAAAATGGCGCCCTAAACTATAAGGAACCGAGCAACCGTTTAAAATTATTACGGACTATAAGAACCTCCAGACCTTTATAATAACGAAATAACTAAACCAGCGCCAAGTCTGATGGGCTGAGTTCCTCTCTTAGTTTAACTTTGTTATTACCTATAGGCCCAGTACTAAAGCTATAATCCTAGACGCTCTTAGCCGTCTCTTAGGCGTAGCACCTGCTAATACTGGTAATAAATGTCTACGACACCAAGACCGCGTTGTTTTACCACAAAAAAAAGTCGACCCTGCTATCCTAGAAGAGCTGCTAAGTAAATCCCAAGGCTAGAGCGTTGAAGACTTTATTATAGTAATAGACTTAGAGCCTAAGAAAAAACCCCTTAAGGAGCTTATTAAGAATGCCTACAAGGAGAATAAACTTGCTAGGGATATATTGGCTGCGCTACGCGAATAGGAAGGCTGTAAAGCACGTCGCTGGCCTAAGCAGATTAGGAAGTTACTCCACTATAATAAATCCAAATATTCAATTGTCGACGGCCTAATCTACTATAGGAATCGAGTATTTATCCCTAATTCACCTAAACTCTAACTAGAAGTCGTACACCGCACGCATAGTTTGGGTCCTGCGGGCCACCTAGGCTGCGTTAAAACGCTAGACCTCCTTAATTAAACCTATTAGTGGCCAGGTATTTCACAGTTTATAGCTACCTTTGTAAAAGACTACGCTCTCTGCTTCCGTATAAAGACCCCACGCTTAGCACTGCCCGGTTTCCTAAAACTACTAGAACTACTAGTCCGCCCATAGACCGATATCTCTATTGACTACGTTATTGACCTGCCTAAGTGCCTTTGTAACGGCAAAACATATAGATATATCTTTGTCGTTGTTAACCACCTGACGAAGATAAGACACTTTATTTCTATTACTAGCCTAGATACTAAGGAGCTTGTTAAAGCATTTATCTATACTATCTATAAGTTACACGGCGCTCTAAATACTATCGTTTCTAATAGAGGCTCTTTATTCGTTTCTAACTTCTAGCATCGCCTAAACTAGCGCCTAAAGGTAACCCTAAGCCCTAGTTCCGCATGGCACCCTAAAATAGATAGCCAAACCGAGATTATTAATGCAGCAATGAATAAGTACCTACGCACCTTTATAAGCTTTACCTAAGACGACTGGGTAGATTGGCTCCCCCTTGCTGAGTTTGCTATAAATAACTAGATTAATAAGACTACGGGAATCTTACCGTTCTTTACTAACTATGGCTATAACCTATATCTGGGCGTTGAACCAGCGGGCCCTTAGCTATCAGCCCTGTCTATATATATAAAGAAGGAGTATCTGTAAGCTAATACTATTACTAACCGCTTTAAGCGTATCTTAACCCAGCTTAAAGCCCTAGCTTATATCTCCCAGCGACGCTATAAAGATAACGCTAATATAAAACGAGACGAAGGTATAATATTTAAAAAGGATAACATGGTTATAGTCAGCCTTAAAAATATAAAGACTAACCAGCCTAAGAGGAAGTAGGATAATAACTAGGACGGACCCTAGCCCGTCCTAGCTGCCTATAGAGAAGTAGTTGTAGTTGACCTCCTAGACTATATCTGCGTTAACAAGTCTTTTTATACTTTAAAAGTCCGCCTCTGGTTTCCTAAAGAGATCTCTAGTTAAGTACGCATTAATAAAGAGGAACATTGTAATATTACAGAAAGGATAGCCAAAAGAGATAATAATGGCAATATTACGGACAAGTAGGAATTTAAAAAGATCTTTAATATACATAATAAATAAATGGATGAGTATGGCCTAATATATTATATTAAGTGGAAGTATTATAATGAAGAAACCTAGGAACCCAAGAAGTCCCTAAAAGGGTGCGAGCGCGCACTATATAAGTTCTATAAATAACACCCTAAGAAGCCCAGACCCCCAGACTAGGCACGAGATAAGGAAAAGTTACGCCAAGGTTATAGCCAACCACGATATTAATTTATGGTGGTTAAGATGTTATGGAACTTTAACCGCTGGTTAAAGTTGTTTAATTGGCTAGATTCTTGCTAAGGAACGCCATAAAACGCCACGTAGATTAATTCTGGTGGCGGTATAGAGTTCTGCCGACTTTATTTACTAAACTAACTAATCAGGATTTTCTATCCCTAAGATGGAAAATCGCTATTGGCTTGGCTAAGGGCGGTAAACGGAACTGATATCTTTACGACAAAAACCAGCCCCTATGCATTACCTGTTTTTAGAGTTATTTGTTTGGTTTAGGGACCAAACCTTCTAGGGGAGGGGAGTACTGTTATGGCACTGACCTATTGTACACTGTCTCGTACTATTTCCTACTGTTGGCTGGCCCACTATTAGCGCCTTGGCGGGCTGGCCCTACTATTTATGTACAATACCCCCTTTCTATCTTCTTCTCCTCTTTATACCACAATGTAGTTATTTAGCCTACTTACATTACAGCACTGTGATATTAGGGGTCTTGGGGCTTTAGCCTTTTAGGAGAATTTTACTAAGGGGTCCTTTAGTGCATTCCAAATTTGACTTAAAATCTACTAGTTGTACTATAGTTCAAATTAAGACTTAATTGTGGTGTTGCAGTTACAAAAGTTACATTTTAACACTTTTAATTTTCGTAAGGGAGATATAAACAAGTTAAATTCACATAATGTTCTAACCTAAACAGGCAGGATCTAAGCCTGTTTAGACGGGGGTGTATACATATTAGTTAGGGGGTGTACGCGTATCATTTGGAGGGTGTATGATTATTGTTGACCTATAAATATCCAATTGAATCCAGTTGCGAATATAAGCGACCTTGGCAAAGGACCCTACGGTGTCAAGGGATAGCTAATCACTATAAACAACTAGTGCTTTTATCAATATTCAATACTTATCAATAAGGATTCAGTATTTTTCAACACCATAAAAACATGCTACTGAATTAAATATAAATTAAAAAGCGTTTAAATATATATATTATTATTCAATAATATGTTATTATGGTGTTGTTGAAAAATACTGAATCCTTATCGATAAGTATTGAATATTGATAAAAGCACTGATTTAAAACAACCAACACTGCGCAGCAGCCAAGTACAGCGACAGCCTCCCAAGGCAAGTACCATCGCATGGCTTGCTCCCATTGATCTAGCGACTACCAGCCTCCTAGTAGCTCTTGGATGCGTATACCGAGGGAACGCCATCCAAGGCCTTGATAAGGTTGTAAATCAGAATCCTTCAGGTGTCTGTGGGCTGCATCGCCTCGACTATGACCAATTCCATCATAGAACGTGCTTTCTGTGGAGATTCAACGCAGTCTGGAGCCCCGATAACATAGCCCACTCAGCGCCAAAGGGCAATGTTACTCGCGCGCATAAATCCTTTGCGCGGGAAGAGTAACATAGATCAGGTTTGCAGAAAACGCGCATACAGACTGCATGCGATCGAGATCGTTGATCGGAATGCCGCCAGTTTCATTGTTGAAGTAGCTCAGTCGCACACCGGCAAGCTTCAGTATCCGCTGGCGCACAGTGGCATGCAGAAAACGGACTCGGATAACAGCAGCATGGCCCGAGCCTCCAGGCTAGATGGTTTCAAGAGACTAGGAGGCCTGCAATAGCAGCTGGAACATCTCGAAAAGCCGCTTCTTGGCCACCTTGGTCGACTGTCCCCCTGTACGGATGAGCGTTTCAACTGGACGGCGGGAAGGGCCCTGAGCCTGCTAGTGGCCGGATCAGGAAAGAGTCTACAAGCGTGGAGGACTCACCGTTAAACTAAGAAGGCCTTGAAAGGCGAAACCTGTAATCACAGGAGCTGCGTAACGGTGGAAGAATTCCTGTCCTCTTCTGACCTCCTCCCAGTCAACCAATTCCGGAACCATGTTTACCTGAGTCCAAAGCTTCTCCAGCACAGGATCTTTGTTGGCATTGTCTCGTAGTAGAACGTAGAGGTCTTTTTCAGGTGCAGGCGCAGCCATAATTTTACCATCTTTCGTTTCTACCGCTGCTGAGGTCGAAGAGGGAGAGATATTTTGTCTAGTATCTCCAGATCCTGACTAGCCAGCTCATCGTAAGTATATTGAAACGGAGTTAGTTGCTCCGGGATTAAGTGATTGCTGTTCCGCTTGAAGGTGTAGTTATTTTATCTGAGTTCTTTGAAGCCATGATAATAATAAACTAAGATGGATGTAATGTGATGGAGCTTAAGTTGAGAGCAGAGTGGGGATATATATCTGCGATAGAAGATCAAGGTTAGTCAGACCTTTTTGATTTACTGGGATGCTGATTAGGGAGACAAGTCTGAAATCGAGAGAACTTTGCGGTGATCGAAGCCCGGACAGGGATTGCACACGAACACTGATAGACATCTTATGTACCATCCCACCAAAACCTGCGCTGGACGGTTACGAGCAGCATTTCTCATGCAGACAGTAATACTGAGAGTAATCCTGGCTGCAAGGGCGTTTTTCATTTGGGATGTGGTTCAGTTCATTGGGCCAAGGCATGTAGATCTCAAAATCGCGTTGCTCTCCGGATAATGGTTCCAGGGTCCACGCCGGCAGACTCAGCTGACAAATATGTCAAAAGACTTTGCTCTTCACGTGCCTCCCACGATTTATATCCTTTTCGGATGAGGATATCCGCGATACGGCGTTGATCGGCCGGGCAACGATGAATATGCTGCCGCCTCTCTGGATAATTAATGGTATCCAGTGTGAACCCAGACGTGACTTAAAAGTCATTCATAAGTTACGGTAGGAGCGATTCGCCATTAATTTTTATCATTGCCATCGAGGATAATATCGACTCGCTACAACCAAGTAACAATTTATTCCGGTACAAGGGTGGATGAGCTTTGCGGAGGTGTCGTGGTGACGGGAATATGTAAAGCTGACGTTGTCTACCTGGAACATGGGCAAACTCACTCGGTCCAAATGAACCCCATACTGAATGTATCCTGAAGATTAATGCTTTGATGTAGAAGCCAGACGCATTGGGGATGTCAGTCCGGAATTCCAGTGACAGCCAAGAGAGCTAGTTTTGCTATCCTTTTCCAATTCCAGAATATATTGGAATTCCAATATAGCTTACGGGGTGCTGGAAAGTCAGCTACGTATTATTTCAGAAACGTGTATGGCGGTTTTGAGACGCACGCAATAAAACGGTCGGAGTTCACCTCTAATCTCTCGTAAGGGGGGCTGAGCCGTGACGTGGCGGAGAAGTCATCCGCCTTTTGAAGTCTGCTGCATCAGTCACGATTTTGCTGTTATTTGGAATACGTGTATTAAATCACGTTCACTGTGACTTCAGTCTTCTGCGCGGGTGTCATACGGAATACTTATTCCTGTAGATTTTCTCTACTTAAATCACATTAGTTTTACGTGGAAACCAAAAAATCCCTAAAATTATCCTGGCAAGACCACTCGTTTACCGGTGTGAATTTCGACAACAAACATATAAATCGCTAAAAACCCTTAAAATTCGAAATTCCCCGCTTAGAACGCGGCAGACGGAAGCGCCTGCCCTGACGAACCTTCTACAGCCCCTAGACGCCCAAAAGTAGACTCCAAAAACTTTCCGATACCAAGCCTTTGACTCCAAACGACAGAAGGGAAAAAACCCCGGGTAGCCCGAAAGAAAAGTGATATCATTGTGAACCCAAATCAAATTCTTACGAATCAAACAAACTGCACTTAAATCTGTCCGGGATGCACGTCCTGGTATCGTGGAGGAGTCCCATAGTCCTGCGATTTAGCATAATCTTGCTTGTAATTGCTGTCTCTAACGTCACTTCTTACACTTGACGATCGGGTGTGCGTGATTTCCTGCACGGCCGGTAATTCGGCAGCGAAAGCCTTCTGGTCTAAGCCGGGAGACCTGATTCCGCCGTCGGAGGCATACGAGGTTGGGCGCGAGCTGACAGAGCTTTGGTAGTCAGAGCCGTTGGTGGACCACCTTGCGCTGTTCATGGCTGGGGAGCCGCCGGAGAGCGAGGACTGCGTCGAGTATCTATTAGGCGGCTGGAGGTGATCTTGACCAGGGTGGTAGAAGTCGCCAGGCAGTTCCATGGCGAAGCCTTGGGACGTTTGGTGGCCATAAGGGGACTGTGGAGGTTGCGGGCCGTACTGGTACTGCTGCTGGTGCATGTACGCAATTTGCTCGGCTGGTCTACCGTAAGGAAGAGTAGGCGACCTGGGCAGCTGGTACGGCATCTTAGGAGAGGCCATCGGCGAAGCAAGAGGCTGCGGCGAAGGAGGTTGTGGCGGTATTGCATTGGAGCGATCTGCGGGATTCCAGGTCTTCAGTCTTCCGTTCTCCATCATCGCTTGCAGCTCGCCCGAGTCCAGAAGCTCTGCCTTCTTAATCAGTCGGTCGACCAAGATCTTCGAAGCCGCCTTCGTTTCTTTCTTGACAAATGATATCATTGTGAAGTTGCACTTGATCTCAATGTCTTCCCTCAGATATAGGCCTTCTGACGGCGCGCCGATGCCGAGTTCACGAGTCTCTGGAGGCTCGCCCGGTTGGTTGCCGCAAATTCTCCATTTGTTGCGCAAGTCGACGTTCATGGGCGCATAGACGTGCGTCTGTAACCCCCAAGGCATGTCGTGGAAGCAGCCCTTGAATGAAATCTTGCCCTGGCCAATCCTGCCGGTTCCAGGTATGAATTGCAGGCGCTCAGTTATCTCATACCAGGTGGAGTAAAACTCATCGCTCGGCGCGTCGCGAGGCGCCTTGATGGCCTCAAAGCCGGTAACAAGTGGGTTAAGTTCGATGATTTCGCCATGGCTGTGGAGGATGTCGATGGCTAGCTGACGAGGAATGAAGGACGGAATGGGTGTGATGTTAGTGTAGCTCGTCTTCTTTCGCATCATCTTGAAAGTTGGTAGCGGGAATTGCGAGAGGAGCGATAACGTTTAGTTGGAGGATAATAATGATGGGAGGTTGAAATTTTGAAATGAGGCTGGAAGATGTTGAGTTTGAAGCTTGACAGATGGGACGGCTGAGGCAGTGGAGAGCCGGACCCCGCCCAGCAGCTGACGAAAAGTATACGAGTGCTAGTAGATCACGATGAGTGGCGCTTCGCTCTAGTGCTGACTGTGCTTGATGATTAAACACAATCGGTAGTATTTTACTCCACAACCAATTAAATACGCAACTTCTGGTTTGCGCTGACTCTTTTCTATCTTTAGTTCTAGAACATCCTCACTCTAAAAGCTGTCCAGGAGCCGTCCAGAGCTACCCAAAGAGTTGTTATTACTTATAATACCGTGTTGATAATGCCATTACTTTTTTCCAAACGAACAGCGCAGCGATGCACTGCCCAGATGACAAAGATGCCCAGACGCTGCCCAGACGCTGCCCAGATGCTGCCCAGGTGGCCCGAAAATTTGCCTCCCAGCTGGCTTACGTTAGCTTGATATTTCAAATGGCCTTGAAACCTCATACGCACAAAATTAGATCTGTTGTCGTTGCTCCCGCGAAATTTCTACACGTACATGATATATGTAATGATTGCAACTGCAGGCGTGACGACTGTGACGATTGCAAATTACTCCGTCACATGATCTAATTATCGAAACAAATCGCCTTCGAGTTTCTGGGCTTACAGCTCGGCGGGGTCAGGAGAAAACTCGGAGGGGTCAGAAAGTTCAACGTGGTCAGAACCTTTCTGACCACGCTCAGCTTCTAAACCCGCCGAGTTTTCTCCTGATCCCCGCGAGCTGCACGCCGCGAGTTTCCGCCGCGAGTTTCCCCCGCGCTGTTCCATGTTTGACTGGAATTTGGCAACAACTGATTGGCTTAGCGCATTGATCCACCATGTACAGCATCACACCCACCATACAGACCACCGATCTGCCGTACTTGGTGTCGCATTAATTGAGTAACTGCATTTTAATAACTACCCTATTGTACAGGGTTAATTGAGCCCTCTCTTGCCCTTCCTAAGCAAACCCTCTCTTCTCGTTTGGCTCAAAGCGATGGCCACAGAACAATTTCGCGAGAACAACATCCAGTTCAACCTGCGCAAACTTTTGATCCCAGATACCCTCACTGCCCAGATGACCAAGGAAAGCAGCCCCGATAGCATCAGGAAGTAAAATCTCCAAGGATCCAAGTAGTGCCGCCTGTAGGACGAGAAATCCAGCGACGGAGCTCCCATGCAAATGGTTCTAATCCCAGTATTGACGAAAACCGCAACGGAAATATTGCCTTGGGTCGTGGTCTCCTATAGTGTTTCGACTATCCTCGAACCGATCTTGACTGTTTGGGCCTCGCTTCCCGGTGTCCTGACTAGCTGACCGAAAGAACGACAGACGAAGGAACTCCAACCAGCCAGAGTCTTATTTGCTATATTCCAGCACGGAAGGACATCTATATCTTTTAGCGATTGCTAGGCACCGCTTCAAGTTTCGGCAAGTATTCGTAGCTCCATTGGGTGGTGTTGTCGCTGGGAGGATAATGTTGAGCCTCCGTAATCCAATCTCGGCATGTTCTGCCTCCCGCGATGTTGTCCTCCCCTTCGGTCATGTTAATCACGTAGGGACCGAAGTTGCAGATGGCTTTGCCCACTTGTTTCCAGGAAGTTGGCCTTCACCATGATGCAAGATGTTTCGCCTCGAACAAGGAAATCAGTACATTGACTGTGAAATTTCTCGCGTCTTCAGAGAGTGCTAGAATAGGATGAGGCACCTGCTTAATCCAATACCGAAATATGGTCTTAACTTAACCCTCCACTTCCATACAAGCTCGCTATTCGCTTGCGCAAAGGGGACAGCAATGGCCTTGCAATGCTTCTACCATTCCTAGCCATTAGTTATTGCTTTGTTCTTCCTATAATTGTTCGGCATGGCCATTTCCTTCAAATCTCTTCTAAAGTCATTCCGCCTTTGGAGGATCTCGGGAATCGCTTCAGAGTCGCAGATATAGAGCCAGTTCCGCCCCGATGAGATTAATACGACGACGTCCCACAACTCCACGTGGACTTTTAGCTTATCACCCGGCATCCCAGCCGTAAAGGTAGAAATACGAGTGAAATATCCAGAGCAGAAAGGAAGATAGTGTCAGCGATCGATAACCTAATTCGGGTAAGTAACGCATCGGACAAGCAACGGCGCGCCAGTCTTCTACTCTGCATTCAAGGTAAGTATCACACTAGAGCTGTGTGATAACGTCATATCACTATCTAGCACTCTATGATGATTTCCTTCTCCAGCCTTCAGCATATCACTTTAGTTCGTAATGCCTAAGGCCTCCTTCCGTGAGGTGGAATTGGGGTCAAGATATGGTACCTCACCAATTGACGACGCCCGAATTCCTAATCTTAGACTCCGCGGAACCAAATGTGTATCAGGCTGCCACAGAATCAGCTCCTAGTTCTGTAAAATATGACTGACATCTTCCCTACTAGGCACAAAGGAGATAATGATGCATGCCGTCGCAGCATGGAAAATGCAGCTGTTATTCCAAATCGCCATACTGTTCTTTGTCCAGCGCATTCTGGCCACACAGTCGTTATTTCTCGTCACTAGCCGCATCAAATACTCTCTAATCATGTGGTCCTCGTAGGCATAAAAATCGTTAATCCGCGACACGTGCAGTCCCATACCCGCAAAGACAGACTTCAAGCCAGTGATCCGGTTTGTACTGATGACGGGATGGGAGGGAGCGAAAGAGTCATCTGTGTTCGGTGGTGAACCACGAGGAGACATGACCGCATAGTTTCCAGCGACGCTGGCGGTGCGGAAGACGGGTTGGGCGCAGGTCGCGGTTGGGATTTCGAGATAGGCCCGGAAAGAGGGCGATATGCGGTCGTAGCTGGGGCTTGGTTGAGAATCAAGCAACTTTTAGAAAAGATATGGAATGGAGAGGAACGCACAGTTCGTAACCAGAGCACCAGAGCGTGTCCCCGCTATAAGATGGAGTCTCTTGCATCAGAAGGCAACTAAAGTCTGACGGGCAATTCTCAAAGTTTGCTGAAAGTAGCGTGGTTAGTGGCCAGCAGAGCATTGGTTATGAAGAACCGGCTAACCATCGCTATGCTATTCTCTTCCTAGATCTTTAAGCTCCACCAGGGATGCATATCCCTTACATTGTCGATGTGATATAAAATGTGGCCCGTGCGCGCGGTCAAGAACATCAAAACTTCTTTACGTCAAAGTTATAAATATATAGCTTTATTAATTAAATATACTATAATTATAGTATATAATTATAAAAGTAATAATATAGACTTTATTTCTTATACCTAATACCTAAAATATATATCTTAAAAGTCTTAAAACCCTTCTCCTAAGCCCTAGCCTTACCTAATTTTATACCTCTTTTTATTAATAATAAAAATACCTATAGTAAGCTAAATCTTCCTTCTAATATTAATAATAGCGGCCCCCTATAGCTGTTTAAGCTATTCTTTATAAACTCTTTATAAGCTTTTAGTAAATATAGTAAAGAGATTATATAATAATAAGAAGTTTAAAAGACCTTAAAGGTCTTTAAGAATAATATATAGGTATAAATTATTAAATATTACTATATAAAGACAGCTCGTATTAATAGGA
>Ga0307507_10004539_pt1 | contig 24388 bp, 3 predicted proteins | sample 7_EM_MG_FD_207223 | JGI IMG/M metagenome (GOLD analysis project Ga0307507, IMG submission 207223) | Populus trichocarpa ectomycorrhiza microbial communities from riparian zone in the Pacific Northwest, United States - 7_EM | ecosystem: Host-associated > Plants > Roots > Unclassified | place...
AATTTAAATTATTAAAATTTATTATTAAGTGGTTGTTAAGATATTAAAGTGTGATTTTTCCATTTTTTGGTATGTTTTTGAAGTGATTAGCTCACCCGTTTGACCAGCTCACCCGTGAAATACGTTATAGCTTAATAATATCTACTTTGCTATATATTATCGTTACTTATACTTACTCTGTAATACTATATTACGTTAAACCATATACTCCGTCCTACCTTAATTAATATATAGAATAACCTAGAAACCCCCTTATCTATAAACAACCTATATGCCCTATTTACTGAATAAATAAAAGGTCTCTAAAAGGCTTTTATAGACGCTCTTATTTAATAAGAAGCCTAATATTATAAGATAATCCAATCCCTAAGAAAGGAAGTTAAGGAGATTTGTTATAACCCACTATCTACTATATTATTGCCCCTACCTACCCCTACTAGTATTAACCTATAAACACCAGATAAGAAGAATATATCTAAAACTGGCTCCTTAACCCTAAATTCGCTAGTTAATGCCCCTAAAAAAAGTTATCCAAACGCCTCCCTAATTCTCCCACCTATTTTAGTAAGAAGAGTAAGCTATGCTCTTTTCTTAACTAACTTTAAAACAAGTTAAGCGGCAATATTAATTGCTACCCTACCCCTAATAGTTAACTTTGTTACACTATAAGCTGCCTAAAAGGAGATGCTGCGGATACTATATACCTATTCCAACTAAGTATAGTAGAGGAACTAGTTACTATACTAGAAGCATCTTATAGCAACCCTAACTAAGTTGCTATATTATAAAGGAAACTAAATAGGATAACATAGGGTTCTAAGAACTTACTATTATACTTTACTAAATTCCACTACTATGCTAAGGAGACTAGATAGAACAAACCCGCCTTAATTAATCGCCTAGTAGAATCCCTAAACCCTAAACTAAAAGTATCTCTTATAGGAGTTAAACTGCCAGGTACTATTACCGCCTATACTAACATTATTAATAGCCTATATAATAACTTACTATGCTTTGCCCTAAAATATATACCTTAATACTCTGCTTCCTAACCGCCTAAGACCTATAAGGACCTAGACACTATAAATATCGATACTAGGACCCTTTCCTATACCCTAAAAGGATTTACTAAATAAGAGCGACGTATTAAATATAGCCTCTGTTTTAAGTGCGGAAGTAATACTTATATTTCTAGCTACTGCTCTATTCCTTTCCAAAAGAATTTATAAACGGCCAATACTAGTAGCTATTTACTATACCGATCCTCCAGTTACTGTCCCTAATCTTTACCTAGTTCCAGCCCTATATTTAGTAAGCACTACTTATAAGGATAAAGTTATAACTAATATTCTATAGGAACCTCTTCCTACTTACTACTAAAAGATGCGTTTTAGAGTTAAGTTACTCTTTAGGACAGCTATATTATAGGATCTTATTAAATATATTAGATATTGCAAACCCTAACTTTTAGGATTGTAGTATAACCATTAACTACTATCTTTGGTAGAAAGGTTAATAGGCTAAAGCTTAAGTCCTAATTAATATAGGAGCTAGCGGCATAGGATTTATTAATAAGATCTTTGTATAAGATAATAAGTTTACCCTAACACCCTTAACCGGCATATTAATGTATTTAGATTTAATGGCAAACGCACTATCTTAGGCTGTATTATTTATATAGCGGCCTTAAGACTCTAATACCTAAACCACAAAGAACTAGTTAGGCTTTATGTTACCATCCTAGGTTACTTAGTAATTCTTAGATAATCCTAGATAAAGCTATATAAGGTAACCATTAATTAAAACAACCTTAAGCTTTTATTTACCGCCTCCTATTATAAGTAGAAGTGCCTTATAACTTACTGTGACGGGCTTATATAAATGCTTCTGAACCAAAGCTTGTAGATTGCTACTATACAAGAATACTAAGCTAAGGAGGAGAAGCATTTGTACGAGCCCATCACATTATACTAAGCTAAGGAGGAGAAGAAGACTGGTAGAGACTGGTAAGATACAAAGGGGTTGTTAAGGCGCTAGTAGTAAGCGAGCCAATAGCAACTTGGCAGAATATGGTAGAACTTGGCAGGTTGCCTAGAAAACGGTAAATTGCCTATAAAATGGCAAATTGCCGCAAATTGCCTAGGAAACGGCAAAGCAGCAGGTGACGCGCTCTAGCACCGTCACACTTACTGCTTAGACTTAAAACTAGAACTTAAAAAATCCACTAGAATCTACTAGTCTAAAATTTCCACCAACATCTATTAAGGATTTGAAAATTATACTAAACTATATAAACTAATTATAACTACCCTACCGCCCCAAAATAAGTAAAAGCTTAAGTTTAGTATATAAAAGTACTAAAAGAACTGGTATTCTACTATAAGGATACTTAAAGAACTCGAACCTAAATCTAATATTAATTCTATACCTAATACTAAACCTAAATCTAAATAAGAAACTAAGGATAATCTAAGCTCGCTTAACACCTTAAATATCTATATAATTGGAGCTACCCTATTAGTATAACTCGCTAGAAAACCTAAATATACCGTTGCCGTTACAATAGCCGATATTAAAAAGGCCCTAGCACTAAAGAAGCATACTAACCCTGCCATAAAAGTACTAGTATGCCACCATAAGCATCTAGAAGTATTTTTATAAAAGAAAGCTAATAAGTTAGCAGAGCACCAACTATATAATTATAAGATTATACTTAAAGAAGGAAAACAGCTAGGATTTAGACCCCTATATAAAATGTCCTAAAACAAACTTTAAGTGCTGCAGAAGTACTTAGATAAACACCTTAGTAAAGAATTTATTAGAGTAAGCTCTTTGCCTATAGCTATACTTATAATCTTTATTAAGAAACCTAGTAGCAGTCTGCGCTTTTATATAGACTACCAAGCCCCCAACGCTATTACTATTAAAAATTAGTACCCGCTCCTATTAATTTAAAAGACATTAAACTAATTAAGTAAAGCTCGCTACTATATAAAACTTAACCTTATCTACGCATTTAACCGCCTCTATATTACAAAAGAAGATAAATAGCTTACTATATTCTATACTAAATATAGACTATTTAAATACTTAGTAACGCTGTTTGGCTTTGTAAATACCCTAAGTTTATTCTAACACTTTATAAATAATACCCTACAACCTTACCTGGACGTTTTCTATACTGCTTATATTAACAATATCCTAGTATATAGCAATAACCTAGCTAAATATAAGAAACACGTTAACTTTATCCTAGAAGCCCTATATAAAGCTAGGCTATAGTTAAATATAGATAAATACAAGTTTTATAAAATAGAAGTTCTATACCTTAGACTTATTATTTCTATAGATAGCATATAAATAGACCTAAAGAAGATTAAAGTAATTATAAACTGGTAAGAACCTAAGAATGTTAAGGATATAAGAGCTTTTATAGGATTTGCTAACTTCTCCGCCCTAGTTTTACTCCTTATAGCCCTAACCTAAAAGAATAAAGTCTTTATCTTTAACAAGGAATATAAGAAGGCCTTTATCTGCCTAAAAGTTATATTTACTACTACACCTATACTCTAATACTTTAACTTAAACTAAAAAAGTATTATGGGGGCTGATTTATCTAACTGTATTACTGAAGGTATTCTATCCCGGTATAATAAGGAAGGAGTACTATACCCTATAGTATACTTCTTAAAATAACTAAATTTAGCTAAATATAATTATAAGATCTATAATAAGGAATTATTAGCTATTATTAGATATTTTAAATAATGGCAACCTAAACTAAAAGGCGCCGGATTTCTAATTAAGGTCTTTAGTAACTATAAGAATCTACAGTACTTCACAACTATAAAATAGCTAAGTTATTATTAAGCCTAGTAGTTAAAATATCTATCTTATTTCTAATTCTTAATTATATACCACCTAGGCGTTTAAGGTTAAAAATCTAATACCCTAATCTAATGTTTATAAGATATGCCAGCATAAAAAGAAGTATACGCCTACTATAATTAAATCCTACTTCGCCCTAAGCTATTTAATCCTCCTATTAAAGACGTTATAATATACGTCCTTAAAATAACTAATTAATTAATTAAATAGATAATAGTTAATAAATACCCAAATAACAAGTTTATCTAAGAGACGCTTAAGCTAATCTAAAGTAGCATTAGACACTCTAAAAAAATTTCTTTAAGTAAATATAAAGCTTGTAGAGACCGCTTATACTATAAAAACCACCTAGTTATACCTAACTATAATAAACTTAAGCTTAAGCTCCTTAAATATATACATAACCTATTAGTAGCCGGTTACCTAGGCTAAGGAAAAACCCTAGAACTGCTCTAATAAGAATATTACTAGCTAAATATATATAATATAATATAAAGGTATGTCTCTAGCTGCTATACCTACTAATAAGCTAAAGCTTTATATAAGATATATAACGGCTTTCTAAAGCCACTACCTGTTTTGGACCGGAGATAAAAAAATATCTTAATTAACTTTATTATTAAACTCTCTATAAATAAAGGCTGTATAAATATTATAGTAGTTATAGACCAACTATCTAAAATAAAACACTTAATTGCCTGCCCTAATATATTAGCGCCTACTATTGCTTAACTGTTTCTAGACTATATATAGAAACTTTACAGACTCTCTAAAACAATTATCTCTAATAGAGGCAGCCAGTTAATATTTATATTTTAGAAAAAACTAATTACCTAACTCTATATTAAAGTACTATTGTCTATAGCATACTATCTAAAAAAGATAGTTAAATGGAACGTGTAAATACTATAATGGAATAGTATATTTAGATATATACATTATATTTATAGGATAACTGGATAAACTGGCTTATATTTACCAAGTTTACTACAAATAACTCCATCTTAAAAACTATAAAGGTCTCCCCATTCTTAGCCAACTACGGCTAATATTTATAAATAGGTTTTAAACCCTTTAGTAATGTTCCTTACTTAGCTTATTATGCTTTCTAAGTTACAGAAGTAAACAAATTTACAAAAAAGATGAAAGAACTATAAAAGTTCCTTACTAATAAAATAATATAGGCCCAATCTGTCTATAAAGCTGCAGCGAATAAGAATTAAACCCTAGCGCTAGCCTATTAAATTAGTAACTTTATTTAGCTAGATATAAGAAATCTAAATATAAAATAACCTATTAAGAAACTTAATTAGAAGAACGCCGGCCTTTATAAGGTTGAAAAGGTTGTCCTACTAACTGAAGCTCCCTAATATGGTTAAAATCCACCCCATATTCTATATATTAGTCCTCCGCCCTACTACCCCTATATTAGATACCCTACCTAGACAGATCTAGAACTCTCCCCTACTAATTAAAGTAGATAGTAAGAATAAGTACTTTATTAAAAGAGTTGATAATATTAAGTACGATAAATAAAAACGTAAATATATATACCTTACGAAATGGAGAGGCTTTACTAAGCCTATATAGGAACCCATTAACTCTATAGGACTTATATAAGCCGTAGAAGACTTTTATAAACTCTACCTAGAACTACTATAGCCCTATTTTATAGAAGCTTAAGTTTAAAGGGGGGGTACTATTATAGGATACCTCCATAACACCTTATATACATCTACCTATTTTCACCAACGCAGTAAGAAGAGACTGACTGCGAAATGGCAATCTGCTAGTAATCTATAGCAACTTAACGGTAATCTGCTATATTTTGCTATATTCTGCTAAGTCTATTAAATTCTACTAAGTTCTGCCAGGACCGCTACTTAAATCCTATTCTGCTCCATACATATATTAACTAAGCAACTAAACTAACAATATATACCCTTTCTTCCTATTTCCTTACTTTCTTTCCTTATATAACGTCTTAACTTTATTACATAGTTTATATACGTAGCTTAATAATATCTACTTTGCTACATATTATCGTCGCTTGTACTTACTCCGTGATATTTAGCGTATTAGCATTATCTTTACTCTTTTTAGCTCTCGTTATATCTTTTAAGAGTTATCCTTTATATCCTATTAATATGTCCTTTTCCATATTAGCCAGATCTCTATAATTTAGAAGTTATTTATATTACTATTTATTCTACTTCTAATGTAATCCACAAGCTAGTTATCATGGCGCTAGTGGAAAATAGTAGATTGCGGCGGATAATTGTAGATAGTTGTAGACAGTTGCAGATAGTTTTAGATAGTTATAGTTACGTAACTTAGGGGCCGCATAAAACCTTAAGCGGTACTACTATTCTTCTCCTTTCCTTTCTCTAGCTTTAGATCCTTGTTTATAGATAATCTAATTATATAGGCTTGCGCAACCCTCTTACTGTACTTATGCCCTAATTAACTAAGTCGCTAATATTATCTAAAGCTCGTTACTACTTTTTCTTCCTAAAAAGGAACTTAAAAAATATCTACGGACTATAAAAAGGATAAGGATATAGAATAGGACCCTAAGGACATTACTAGGACTAAAAGAATATAAATAAAATACGGACCCTAAGAATAGGATATACACAGACCAAAACCCCTAGAAAATAAATAAACACTAGAAATTACCTAATACCTCTACTACTATGCTAAGAAATATAGTAGCTAGTAAAGCCGCTCTAGGACCTATAAATACCTCTAATAGTAAAATAGTCGCCATTTTAACCCCTTAGGAAGAACTTATAGCAGCTAATGCCAAAATTAAACGACTTTAAGAGCTGCTTAAAACTAAAGATACCCTAGCACCTAGTAAGAAGTTATTGGACACCTAGAGACTTGCTATGGTCTTTAAGGCCCTAGCCTAATGCATAGTATTAGCATTATTATGGTCCGTGAAAGTTGTGGACCCCCTATTACTTATAAACGGAACTAACCTTATATTTAATAATTAGAAGCTTTAACTGTAAGATAAGCTTAAAGTTAATACGGACTACTTCCCTACTACTTAAGCTAAAATGGCCTATATCTTTGGCCGTACTGGTAGGGACGCATAGATATCTATGTCTATAATACGCCTAGGACTTAGCAGACCCCTTCCTTTCTAAAGAAGAGATAATTAACTACCTATCTTCTATTTATAAGGACCCCTTTAAGATATAGAATGCCCGCCTTAATTATAAAGCCCTTAATATAAAAATAATAGAGACCTTTTTAGCCTTTTAGACCTGCTTTTTGCACCTAGCCGGCTAAGCCTAAATTCCCTATAAAGACCTAATGCCAGACCTCTTTAATAAGCTTACCCTAGACCTATAGCGCGCTATACTGCTAGTTTTTACTACTATATAGATGCTAAAGGTACTTATAGACTACTACCTAGCTATTAATTAAGGCCTTTATTAAATTAAGGTATAAGCTAAGCGGTATAAAGCTAGAAACTCTTTAAACTAGACTATAAGCGCTATAAGAACGGCCTATAGTGCTCTAGCATAATTAGTAACTCCTATAGCACTAGCTATATAGCCCGCTGTTAATTTAGCAGCTAGCTATATAGCTAGCCCTATCGCGGGTCTAGCATATACTTAGCCTATATATAGCGACCCCTATAGATAGGCTTTTAGCAATTAAGGAGCTTACTTCTTATATAGCTAAAAGGACCACTTTACTAAAGACTGCCTAATAAAGGTAAAAATGGATAAGGTTCTATTAATATAGGAGGATAGCGCAAAGTTAGAAAAAGAGAAATTTTAGAGGAAGGCTCCTCTCTAAGGTTAAAAGGGATCAATATGTTATATATTAATCTAAGTTAGCTAGTTAGTGGAAGAAGCTGCACTATCCCTTATACTTTATTCCGCAATAGATATTAAGTTTTAACCTCTGCTTTGGCTAACTTTAAAGTAAATGCCTTTACCTTAATAAATATATAGTGTGCTATAAAGCTAGCTAACTTTTTAAATGCATCCCTTAAAGAACTGCCTAAACTAATTCCTATTTATGGGTATAATGGACGGATAGGACTACCTATTATAACTATCTTATGGATTTACCTCTGTATAGATAGATAAAGGTAATATAACGTCCCCTTTCTTATTATAGACCTAGGAAGCTATAATATAATCTTAAAAAGAAAATAGCTAGCCTAATATACAGAGTAAACGGCTTATCTAGCCTAAAATCCTACCCTAATACTTTCTTTTATAAAGGAAATCAGCATTATAATAGAAAACCTTATACGGCTATAGATAGACACTATTTACTAGGCTAATGCTATATATAGGGACTAGGCCTTTAAGAAAGATATATAGCTTAATCTGTAATAGGGTTGTATACTATACCGCCCCCAGACTACTAATATTGCACTACCAGTACTAGAAACCTAGGAAGTTGATAATAAGCTAGCTAGCTTTGGCCCTATATAGCTATAAAGAACAGCAAGGAATATTAGACGCCGTACTAAATATATAGACTAGAAAGATAACTTATAGAAAATGGAATAGGAGCTAAGGAGAGTTGTAAACCCTTAACTGTAAATATAGTCCACGAAATGTCTGTAAAGAAACCTATAAACCTCCTACTAGTTAATATCTACTATATTAGCGCTATAGGATTCTACCAGAACTTAAGATGGCCTAATACCATTGCCTTTATAACTAGCTTATATAAAATTAACCAGATAATTAAAGACAAGGAAGCCCTAGCCTATAACTAGCTTAGTAGAGAAAGTAAGCTTATAAATAAGGAGCAGTAGAATAGAAACTACTCCGCTAATACTAGGAATTTAAGGATGTATTCTCTAAGGTAGTATCTAATATGCTCCCGCCGTACTAACTATACGACTATAAGATTAAGATTGAGCCAGATAAAGAAAATACCCTTAGCTATAGCCCCCTCCGCTAGTAATCTACTAATAAGCTATAGGCTACTAAGCAGTATTTTATTAATAACCTTAATAAGGGCTTTATTAAGCCTAGCTAAGTCCCCTTTGCCTTACCTATTCTCTTTATAAAAAAGCCTAATAGTGGACTCTGTTTCTATATTAACTACTATAAATTAAACTATATAACCCATAAAGACCAATATCTACTACCCTTACTTAAAGAAATACTAGCCTATATAAGTAAGGCTAAGATCTTTATAAAGCTTAATATCCGCTAGGCCTTTTACTTAATTAAAATAGACCCTAAATCTAAAGATTTTACTATATTTTAGACCTGCTACGGATTATATAAATATAAAGTACTACCTTTTGGACTAACTAACGGACTAGCTATATACCAACAGTATATAAATAATATACTCTTTAACTACCTTAATAACTTCTATATAGCCTACCTAGATAATATTATAATTTACTCTAAGAATAAACTGGAATATAAGGAGTATATCTATAAAGTCCTATAACGGCTCCGCGAAGCTAGTCTCTAGGCTAATATTAAAAAGTTAGAATTTAGTGTTAAGCGCACTAAGTACTTAGGGTTTATTATTAGTATAAACAGAATTAAGGCAGACCCGGAAAAAATAGCTATAATTAATTAATAGGAAATCCTAAGGACCGTAAAGGGAGTATAGTTATTCCTAGGTTTCTATAACTTCTACTAACGCTTTATTAAAGACTATAGTAGAATTACTTAGCCCCTTAACTGCCTTACTAAAAAGAACCAACCTTTTTATTTTAATAATATATGCAAAAAGGCCTTTAATAAACTTAAAAAGCGGCTAATCTCTACTTCGCTACTAGCCTATTTCTACCTAGAACAGCCCTTAATATTAGAAACGGATGCTTTAGATAGTATAATAGCTGCTATCTATTCCTAGAAATAGACAGATGGAAAATAGCACCCTATTATATACTATTTAAAGACTATAATAGATGCGGAGCTAAATTACTCCATAATAAAGAGATACTGGCCATTATTTCTAGCCTTTAGCACTAGCGTGTATAGCTAGAGGGGACCCCTAAACCTATTTAGGTAGTCTTAGATTATAAGGCCTTAAAATACTTTATAATAACTAAAGCCCTTACAGCTCAGCAGGTACGCTAGGCGGATATTCTATTCTAATTTAACTTTCTAATTATATATAAGCTAGGTATAACTAACTTTGTAGATGCCCTTATAAGGCGTAAGTAAGACCTAGATAACTAGATAGCTGTAAAGATTATATTATAGACCTAAACGCTGCTATAACTAAAGCACCTTAACCTTAGAATATAGGTAGGACTAAATATAGACCCTATAAAGGTCAAGATGTGCCCAATTAATACTATAGAATTTAACCTTATTAATAAGCTACTATAAGCGAATTATACGGCCCCTTTGTTATAGAAGTACTATAAAAAGGTAAAGGGCGTTGCTAGCCTATAGTCCTTTAAAAATGGACTACTAAAGTATAAGGAACGGTTAGTAGTAGCTAAGGAACAGAACTTATAGACTTGGCTTATTGCTAAAGCGCATACTTAGATCTCTATGGCCCACCCTAAAAAAAAATAAGACCTGTAAGATTATTAGCAACTATTATTACTGGCCTAAAATAGTTATAGATATTAATCGCTATGTACAAAACTGTAATAACTGCTATAGGTCTGCAATTCTATAAGATAAGACCTTAGGACTATTAAAATCACTCCTAATACCAGAATGCCCCTAGTAGTATATCTTTATAGACTTCTATAAGCTATTTATAGACCGTAACAGATATAATATAGCTATAGTTATAGTTAACTGCTTTGGCAAGCGCCCGTTCTTAATCCCTTATTATAAAAATATTAATGCTTAAGAGGCGGCCCAACTATATATCTACTACGTCTACTAAATTTATGGACTACTAAATACTATTGTATTTAATTACGGGCCATAGTTTATATCGGCTTTCTAGAACGAGTTTACCTAAATCCTAGGTATTAAGCTAAAGCTTTCTATAGCATACTATCTCTAGATAGATAGCCAGACAGATTATAAATTAGTATTTAGACTAGAAACTCTAACCCTTTATTAACTACTTCTAGGATAATTAGGTTAAACTGCTACCTCTAATAGACTACGCCTAGGCTACCCTACCCTATAACTCTATAGGATTTGCACCTATTTAGCTAGAAATAGGGTATTTACCCTATATAAGCTTTAACTAGGAAAGACTAGAAGGGCCATAGACTGTATACGAAAAACTATCTTATAAGGAAGCACGGTATTATACTAAACGCTTAAAAGAAGCCTATAAAGTAGCCTATATAAACCTAAAAAAGGCTTAGAAATTAATAAAATAGCAGGCAAATAAGTATAGGCATAAGCTTAACTTTACTGTAGATAATAAGGTCTAGGTTATAATAAAGAACTAAAAGACAGAACGGCCTAGCTATAAGCTAAACTATTAGATGGTAAGACTATATAAGGTCCTTAAAAAGAGAGGCAACTTATATAAAGTAAAGCTTCTAGATTTAATTAAGGTCTACCCTAAGTTCTTACTAGATAAGCTATAAAAAGCTATAAATAACTTATTTCCTAGATAAAAGAATAAACCGCCCCTGCTAATTTAAGTTAATAGTAATAATAAATAGGAAATTAAAGAAATACTAGCCTATAAACTTATAAGCGGAACGCTAAAGTATTATATTAGTTGGAAAGGATATAACCTAGACCCCACTTAGTACCTTATATAGAACTTTATAGGTAGTCCCTATAAGCTTAAAAAGTTCTATAACTAATACCCTAATAATCCTAGACCCTTAAAGTACCTTAATAAGTAAATATAGTACTAGTATAGTAAAGATAATAAGCTACCTATTAAGCATAAAGATAAGAATACCCTATGGACGTAATGCGGATATATAAAGCCTAAGGGCAGGCTTTTTTAAAGGGGGAGGTAATGTTACGGCGCTAGTAAAAAATAGTAGATTGTGGCGGATAATTGTAGATAGTTGCGGACAGTTGTAGACAGTTTTAGATAGTTGTAGTTATATAACTTAGGGGCTGTATAAAACCTTAAGCGGCATTGCTATTCTTCTTCTTTCCTTTCTCTAGCTTTAAATCCTTGTTTATAGACAATCCAATTATATAGACTTGCGCGACCCTGTTGCTGTACTTGTGCCTCAATTAACTAAGTTGCTAATACTAGTAGTATTATGGCTCTAGCAGAAAATAGTAGAACTTAGCTAGCAGAACTTAGTAGAACTTACGGTTATATAACTAGAGGACCGTATAAAGGAGCCATATTTTGACTAGCGCTGCTCTTTCTCTCCTTTCCTTTCTCTAGTTTTAGATCCTTGTTTATAGATAATCCAATTATATAGGCTTATATGCGCCCTACTTGCTATATTTATGCCTTAATTAACTAAGTTACTAACATTATCTAAAGCTTATACTACTCTTTTTTCCTAAGAAGGAACTTAAATATATCTATAAGGATATAGAATAGGACCTAAAGGATATTACTAGAACTATAAGGATAGGATAGAACCCTAAGAACGTAAAAGGAATATAAAAAAAACCTTAAGAACTAAATACGCACAGACTAAAACCCCTAAAGAAATTACCTAGAATTACCTAATATCCTTACTACTATGTTAAGAAATATAGTAGCCGGCAAAGCTGCTATAGGATCCTTAAATAACTCTAATAGTAAAATAATTACTATCTTAACCCCCTAGGCGGAGCTTATGGCAGCTAATACTAAAATTAAACAACTATAAAAGCTGCTTAAAGCTAAAGATACCACTATATTTAATAATAAGTTATTATTAAACACCTAGAGACTTGCTACCGTCCTATAGGCCCTATTTTAGCGCCTTAGTAGATTCTCTAAGACCTATATAGTACTATTACGGTCTATAAAGGTTATAGACCCCCTATTACTTATAGATGGAACTAATTCTACTTTTAATAACTAGAAGCTTTAATTATAGGATAAGCTTAAAGTTAATATAGACTACTTTCCTACTCCTTAAGCTAGAATAGCCTATATCTTTAGCTATACTAGTAGGGACGCCTAGACGCACCTACGCCTATAATACGCTAAGGACTTAGCAGACCCCTTTATCTCTAAAGAAGAAATAATTAACTACTTATCTTCTATTTATAAGGACCCCTTTAAGGTATAGAACGCCCGCCTTAACTATAAAGGCCTAAATATAAAAATAATGGAGACCTTTTCGGCCTTTTAGATCCGTTTTTTATACCTAGCTAGCTAGGCCTAAATCTCCTAAGAAGATTTACTACTAGACCTATTTAATAAGCTTACCTTAGACCTATAGCGAGCTATATTGCTAGTCTTTACTATTATATAGACGCTAAAGGAACTAATAGACTAGTGCTTAGCTATTAATTAAGGCCTCTGTTAAATTAAAGTATATACTAAGCGGTATAAGGCTAGGAACCATTTAAACTAGACTATAAGTAATATAAGAACAGCTAATAGTGCCCTAGTATAGGCCGTAACTCTTATAGTACTAACTACTTAGCCTACTATTAACATAGTAGCTAGTTATATAGCTAGTCCTACTATAGGCCTAGGCCTATATATAGTAACCCCTATAGATAAGCCCTTAGTAATTAAGGAGCTTACTTTTTAAAGAGCTTACTTTTTATACTTTATAAAAGAGTACTTAATAGCGGTAAAGATAAATAAGGTTCTGTTAATTTAGGAGGATAGTATAAAGTTAGAAAAAAAGGAACCCTAAAGGAAGACTCCTTTTTAGGATTAAAAGGGATTAATATATTATATGTTAATCTAGGTTAGCCAGTTAGTAAAAAAAGCTATACTATTCCTTATACTTTATTCTATAATAGATATTAAGTTTTAACCTTTACTTTAGCTAACTTTAGAGTAAATACCTTTCCCTTAATAGATACCTAGTATACTATAAAGCTGGTTGACTTTTTAAATACGCCCCTTAAAAAACTACCTAAACTAATTTCTATTTATAGGTATAATAGATACCTAGTATACTATAAAGCTGGTTGACTTTTTAAATACGCCCCTTAAAAAACTACCTAAACTAATTTCTATTTATAGGTATAATGGATAAATAGAGCTACCTATTATAACTATTTTATAGATCTACCTCCATGTTAATAGACAACAATAGTATAATATCCCCTTCCTTATTATAGACCTTAGAAGCTATAATATAATCTTAGGAAGAAAATAGCTAGCCTATTTAGGCTTATAGCTTAAATTACGGAATAGACTGCTTATTTAGCCTAAAACTATACCCCTAATACCTTCATTTATAAAAGAAATTAGCATTATAATAGAAAACCTTATATAGCTATAGATAAACACTACTTACTAGGCCGATATTATATAAAGGGACTAGGCTTTTAAAAAAGATATACAGCTTAACCTATAACGGATCTATATACTACGCCGCCCCTAGACTACCTATAATATACTACCTGTACTAGAAATTAAAGAAATTAGTAACCAGCTAGCTAAGCTCCCTATAGGGAACCTAGGCCCTATATAGCTATAAAGAATAGTAAGGAATATTAGATGTTATACTAAATTAATAAACTAAAGGGATAACTTATGGAAGATAGAATAGGAGTTAAAAAGGATTATAAACTCTAAACCGCAAGATATAGCCTAATAAAAGTCTATAAAGAAACTTATAGACTTCCTACTAGTTAATATCTGCTATATTAGCGCTATAGGATTCTACTAGAACTTGGTTTAACCTAATACTATTATCTTTACTACTAGCTTATATAAAATTAATTAAATAATTAAGAAAAAAATAAGCTTAGTAAATAGGAAGGCGAGCTTATAGATAAGGAGCTAGTAGAATAGAAACTACCCTATTAACACTAAAAATTTAAATATATATTCTTTAAGGCAGTGTCTAATATACTCCCGCTTTACTAACTATATAACTATAAGATTAAGATTAAGCTAGATAGGGAAGACATACTTAGCTATAGCTCCCTTTATTAGTAGTCTACTACTAAATTATAGGTTATAAAGCAGTACCTTATTAATAACCTAAATAAGGGCTTTATTAAGCCTAGTTAAGCCTTTTTTGATTTACCTATTCTCTTTACTAAAAAGCTAAATAGAGGACTTTGTTTCTATATTAACTACTATAAACTTAATAATATAACCTATAAGGACCGCTACCCATTACCCTTACTTAATAAGACTTTAACCTAAATAAGTAGAGCTAAAATCTTTACTAAGCTTAATATCTATTAGGCCTTTTACTAGATTAGAATAGACCCTAAATTAGAAGATCTTACTATATTTTAGACCTATTACGGAATATATAAATATAAAGTACTTCCTTTTAGACTAACTAACGGATTAGCTACGTACTAGCGATATATAAATAATATACTTTTTAACTATCTTAATAACTTCTATACGGCCTACCTAGATAATATTATAATCTACTTTAGGAATAAGTTAGAATATAAGAAGTATATTTATAAAGTCCTATAATAGCCCCGCGAGGCTAGCCTCTAGGCCAATATTAGGAAATTAAAATTTAGTGTTAAGCGTATAAAGTACTTAGGGTTTATTATTAGTATAAACGGAATTAAGGCAGACCTAAAAAAGACAGCTATAATTAACTAATAGGTACTCCTAAGGACTATAAAGGGGGTATAGTTATTTTTAGGGTTCTATAACTTCTACTAACGCTTTATTAAGAACTATAGTAAAATTACCTAGCCCCTAAGCCGACTTACCTATAAGGACCAGTCCTTTTACTTTAATACCGTATATAGGTAGGCCTTTAACAAGCTTAAGAAACAACTAGTCTTTACTCCCTTACTCGCCTACTTTAACCTAAAACGACCCTTAATACTAGAAACTAATACTTTAGATAGTATTATAGCTAGCGTTTACTCCTAAAAGTAAATAGACGGAGAATAGCACCCTATTACTTACTATTTAAAGACTATAGTAGATACTAAGCTAAACTATCCAATTTAATATAAAGAAATACTGGCTATTGTCTCTAGCTTTTAGCACTAGCAAGCCTAACTAGAAGGCACCCCTAAGTCTATCTAGGTAGTTTCTAATTATAAGGCCTTAGAAAATTTTATAATAATAAAGGCCCTTATAGCCTAATAGGCGCGCTAGGTAGATACCCTATCTTAGTTTAACTTCCTAATTATATATAGGCTAGGCACTACTAACTATATAAACACTCTTATAAGGTGTAAATAGGATATAGATAACCAGACAGCTATAAAGATCTCTTTATAGACCTAGGCGCTACTATAACTAGAGTACCTTAACTCCTAAATATAGGTAGAACTAAATATAGACTCTTTAGACGCTAAGATATGTTCTATTAACTCTATAGAACTTAACCTTATTAATAAACTACAATAGGCAAACCGTACGGCCCCTTCATTATAGAAGTACTACAAAAAGATAAAGGACGTTACTAGCCTATAGTCCCTTAAAAATGGACTGCTTAAGTATAAGGAACGGCTAGTAGTAGCTAAGGAATAGAACTTATGGACCTAGCTTATTGCAGAAGCGTATACTTAGGTCTTTATAGCCTACTCTAGAAAAAATAAGACCTATAAAATTATTGGCAACTATTACTATTAGCCTAGAATAGTTATAGATATTAATTGCTATATATAAAACTGTAATAACTGCTATAGGTTTATAATTCTATAAGATAAAACTCTAGAACTATTAAAACTACTCCTAATACTTGTAACGAAGCCTTATAGGAAATGCCACGATAGACTTGCTAATAGGCTAGGGATATAGGTAAACAAAAAGTTAATAACGTAATAATAACTAGTGGAGCAGTTGCCTAATAGATTAACTCTAATTATATTCTAAGATTTACTATAAAGAGAGAACTATCTAGGTAGGGACTATGGTTCTTTAAATACACAACTATACTCCTAAGAAAGTCCTTGCTCCATCTACTTTGTCTACTTTATCTACTCTATTATGGATTATATAAATCACGTAGATTATATAGATTATATTATGCGACCTTGGCTACCATTTCTTGTTATATAGTTCTACGGGTTCCATCCTAGACTATACTCCTATTAACCAACTAGCTTCCTCTAACTCTTCTCTAAGTAGTTATAGCATTATACTTAAAGCGTTTATAACACTATCTCCCTCCTTTTTATCTTCGTCTTTAAAGATTCCTAATATCTCTAAGTTATTTACTAGAGGTATAATATCCGTCTAATTAATTTGGTTAATATTATTACTTATTATGCCTAAAGCTTCTTCTTCTTTATCTATAGCTCGTTAGTCTTATACTATTGCTACAATATTATCTTTTGGTAAAATAATACCGTCTTTATATTCTTATTATACAAAAGAGGGGTTAGTTTGTATAGCGTTAGCAAGCCCTTTATCTTAGCAATCCTCTTTCTACTTAGAGTACACTAAAGTAAATATTCAGTCGTCCTATAACGTTTGCTTGGTTTTTAATGCTAAGTATACGCGTCCTATTACTCTTAATAGTCTTTGGGTACTCTTATTAATTACTGCTAGGGTCCTAGGTTTAATCTACCGCTACAAAACTTAATAATAAGCTGTTAGTAGTGCTGGCTAAATTTTATTATTCTTATAACGCTAAATAAGAGGCCACTAATGCTTAACAACGGGCTCTTAACTCTCGTCTAGCTATATCCACTTAGTTAATCCGTCTTAAGAAGGTTTGTAAAAAGGTATATTTTAAGAAGTAGAAGCTTATAGAACAAGGCCTTTAGGAACTTAGTAATAAAAGAATAGATTCTCTTCTAATAGAGAGGGAAACAACTCCAAATACCTTAGCAGGTGCCCCTTTTAGGTCCCCCTTAGGTGACTTATTCTTTAGTAATCCTTCTTTATTAATACTGCCTAATCTATTTTCTTCTAATACTCCTATACCTTTCTTATAGCGTTTTTTTAGGTTATCTAGTAGCTCCTAAGTAGTCTTATTATAGCCTATCCACTTTACTTTATACCATATTTCATTATTAATATCCTTATAACTAATAATCTTTAAAACTTCCTATTTATCTTCTTCTTGCCCTTTATATATGTCTGCTTTATAGACTAGTGGCTTAATATTCCTATATACCAGTTCTAGTATTGCAATATACTATATAGGGTAGATCTTTATTTTCTCTAGTAAGTTAACTCTATACATAACTTCTAAGATCTTTATTTTAATTATAAATAGTCCTAGTCTAATATAGTCTAATTTCTTACTTAGTTATTAACTCTTAAAAATTTTATATAGTAGCTATACTTTATCTCCCTCCTTAAGATCTAGTCCCTTAGATCTCTTAGCATTATAGTACCTTTTTATTCTTTCTTATACTAGCTTAGCTGTCTCCTTAAGGTGTACATAAAGATTTATTAAGTTCTCCATTCTCTATTTAGCTATACTACTTATTTTCTTAACTTATTATAGTGATAATAATATTCTTAGCTTATATCCGTAATTCGCCTTAAAAGGTAATATACCTATCCCTTCCTATAGTATTGCATTATATATAAACTATATAACTAGTAATAATAATACCTAATTGTTTTATACGTAATTAATATAGTGCCTTAAATACTGTTCCAATGTTTAGTTTAGTCTCTCCATTTAACCGTCTGTTTATAGGCAGTTAACGTTGCTGCTTAAACCCCTTATTTAGCTAAAAATACCTCCTAAAATACTACTATAAATCTTAGATCTCTATCTAATATAATCTTTATTAGTAGTCTGTATTTTATAAACACTTCCTTAACATAGATTCTAGCCATATCTTCTACTAAGATTTCTTCTATATATGCTACAAAGTAGCCCTACTTAGTTAACTTGTCTACTATTATAAGGATTACATTATAATCCTATCCAGTAATATGGTCTTTAGACCTTGGTAACTTTATAATAAAGTCCTATAATATAACCTCCTATAGTCTCTCTAGTATTTTAATAGGTTAAAGCCCTCTATATAGCTTATGCCTTATTAATTTATTTCTCTAGCAATCTAGACATTCCTTTATAACTTATCTTACTAGTCCCTAAATTCCTTAAATAATATATTCCTTTTAAAGTCTTAATACTAAGCCTATAGCTCTGTTGTGTCCTTAAGTCATTCCTTTATAGAATTCTTCTATAAACTCTTTTATAATGCTCCTTAGCACATATATAGTTTCTTAGTTTTTGTACTACTCTAAGTCTAGGTCCTTACCCTATACTTCTTAAATCCTTTATAACTACTTACTTTCTAGTATTTTATAGGTCCTTTCTTTAGTTATAGCTGCTAGTTTTAGATAATTATACCTAATTAACCCGTCTTTATCTTTTTATAACATAGCGCCTAACGGTTTTTTATTATTTTACAGTTCCGCCTTCCTACTAAGCGCGTCTACTCTTGCATTTTTAGTACCCTTAGTATACTGGATTTTAAAGTAATATTCTATAAGTATTTCTACCTATCTAACTTGTCTTCTATTTAACTCTTTTATTATTAGGAACCCCATTAGGTTCTTATAATCCGTTTTAACTATAAACAGTTTTTCTATACCTTATAAGAATGCTCTCTACTCTTTAAGAGCTGTAACTATACCTAATAACTCCTTATTGTAAATATTATGGTTTAGTTCTAGTGGTATTATCTTTTAACTATAGTATGCTACTAGATGCTATACGTCCTAATGCTTTTATAGCAAGTATACTCCTAATATAAAGTCTAATGCGTTTGTTTCAACAACTATATCTAGCTTTAGTTAGTAGATTTTAAGAATTAGATCCTAAATAAACAACTCCTTAAGCTTTTTAAACAGTTTCTCTTACTTATTACCCCATATCCATAGTTCCTCCTTCTTTATAAGTCTTATAAATAGCTTAATATTCTTTAACCACTATGTAATAAACCTCCTATAGTAGTTACAAAACCCTAAGAATAATCTTAACTGTGTAATATTCTCCAGTTCTTGCTAACTCACTATAGCTTTAACTTTCTTTAGGTCTATATTTATTTTTCCTAGTTTAATAATAAAATTAATAAAATTAGTCTTTTTAGTAAAGAACTTACATTTTTTAATTACTACTGGCATCTTTTCTTTTTATAGTCTCTTTAAGACCCATTTAACATATTTTCCATATTCTTCCTTACTTATTAAGTAGATAATAATATTGTTAAGGTATACCATAATAAACTTATTAAGGTATTCTCCTAATACGCTATTAATTCTTTTCTAAAATATTACTGGTATATTTATAAGTCCAAATTATATAACTAATAGCTTATATAGTCCTTTCTTTAACCTAAAGACTGCCTTCTATTTATTACCTTCTTTAATCCTAATCTAATAGTATGCCCATCTTAGATCCATCTTTATAAAGATTTACGCATTACCAACCCAATCCTAAATTTTGCTAATTAAGGGTAAAAGATACCTATCCTTTTATATAATGCTATTTAACTATCTATAGTTAATATATATCCTAAATTTTCCGTTTTTCTTAGGTATAAACAACACTAGATATCCTGCTGATAACTATAATAGTCTAATATATACCTTTTATAGGTTCTTCTAGATAAACTCCTTAAGTGCTACTAACTCTATTTTAGTAAGCTTATAAATTAGAAAGAACTTTAGACTTATTTCTAGTTCTAATTCTATCTTATAGTTCCACGCTATATATTCTAATAGCTTTTCACTTTCTAGACTCTATAGTTTCTTGCCGTACTTATGGTATCTCTTTAGTATATAACTTAAGCCTCGCTTAGTCTCTTTGTATATTACTCCAACTTAAAACTATACTATCTTAGTTTGCTATTATATCTTATATTATTAAGTATCTCTAATATTAACCTAACCTATAACCCAATTAATCTTTAGATTATATTCCTGTAACTAAGGCATTCCTAGTATTACCTTATCCTTTCCTAACGGTAGGATATTAAAGACATTTTAACCCGTTTTCCTCTAATAGTTATCTAAATAGGTCCTGTTTTAAGGTTAATAATACCTTCTTTATAGGCTATTAGATCCCCTAAAATCGTTATTAATAGATATAGGTATTCTTTTTGCCTATGTGGTAACCCTATCCTTTTAACTACTACTAGTAATATATAGTTTCTTATTGCTCCACTATCCACTAACGCTTTAAACTTTTAATCTTACCATTTAACTTATAAATTTAGGTATCGTCCTATAATACCTTTAAGGGTCTAAGGCTCTACTACTAGCTCCCTCTAATCCTATAGGCATTTGCTTTTCCTAACTATTAGCTATCTAATCTTAACTATACTTAGTCCTTCTTAGGCCAATACTTAGTTTATTTCCCTTCCTTAATATACTATAGATATATATTTTCTAGGCACTTCTACTACTGTTGTCTATCTAGGCATTCTTCTATAAGGAATCTTCCTAGTTAAAGAATTAAGTTGCCTAACTCTTAAACTTCTACTAGGTACTAACTATGTATATACCTAGCGTCCCTATACTGCCTTTTATCCGTTATCTAATACATCCTTATTAGATACTTGCGATATTTATCCTTAGGTGTCCTATATATATTATATATATTATTTATATATGCAATCTATACTAATATATAATGCGCTAGGTGCTTTAGGTTAACTCTTAGCTTATCTTTATCCCTAAGTTTAAATCTTTCCTAAATTAACCTAACTATTACTATATTATTTACTAGTACTAATATCTGCATTATCTTTCTCTAGTCTATAGCCTATTCTTCTAGGTTCTTTAATATTATAACTAACGCCCCTTTTATACAGCTTATCTGCTTCTTAGATATAGCTTAGTCTGGTATAATTTTTTTTATCCATTTATATATAAAAGTCCTCCCACTTATTATTTCCTTGCTGCTTGTACCACTTTTAGTATAGCTCTATAAGTATATACGATCTGTTTATAAGAAAGTATCTCTTTATTACTATGTTGTTATAACCCTTTATATATTGTTCTGCAAATCTAGTTAGGACTTCTAGGTCCTCTTCTTCTTCTAAATTACTTAACTATTTAGCTTATAGCATTCCTATCCTCGGCCTATTAGTAACTTTTTATACTAGTATTCTGTCCTTTATACGTCCTAATATAGCTAATCTCTAATCTAGCTTCTACTCTTACTATCCGATAGTTTATTACCTAAACTTATCTATAGTTTCCGTCCTATTGCGTTTTATAAATGGGTTTTTAATATTATTAAACTTTTTAACTATTGTATCGATTTTTTAATCTTTAGGCTAAACACTATATTTACCTAGAACTGTTATAGACCTTATTTATTTTTTAAAATCTTAGTTCCTTAGGAATATTTATCTTAAGCTTATTTATTTATCTTTAAACTAAGCTACTGCCCTTTCCTATTAGTTTTCGTCTATTATGGGTTCTTAAGTATATCTTATCTTATCTTAAGAATCTTAAGTATCTCTTATCTCTTCTTAAGATTTTTAAGCCTTTAGCCTTTTGCCTTTATTAAGTGGTAAGCTAGCACTAGTAGTTATCTACTTACTTAATTATCTTTAGATATTGCTCCTTCCATCTTACAAAGCAATAGATACTATATCTAACAGTGTTATAATATCCGTTACTAACCCTTATTTAGTAGAGGTCTTAGTCTCTACTTCTATTATGTTATTAAGGTTTAGGTACTCCCAGTTAGTCCCTTTTTCTTCCTTGTTACTATTAATTAATAAGTACTCTAACTCTATTATTATTTCTACTAATCTCTATCTATATATTGCTATAATATCTTAATCTAGCTTATAGAGTTAATCCTATTCTTTATCTAACTCTATAGTTTCTTTAGGTCCTCTTAACTCTAGCTCTTATAGCTAATAGCTTACGCCATACTTAGCGTCCTTATAAATTTAGTATGCGTTATTATAATAAAACGCAAAGTGTTTAATTAAACACTTCTTAGTCCTGCGCAATACACTTATATCTGTATTATTATACTCTAATAACCTAGTGCCTTTTACCGCATGGTTACTTTAACTACCTTTACAGTTTCTGGCGAAATAACCTTATTTTTTACAATTTATATAAGCTCCTTTTTTAAACTATTCTTTTTATTATAGAGTCTGCCTAAATATCTTCTGCTACTAAGATCCCTAATTTAGCCTCTGCTCTTTAGTCCTATAATTACTTAATCCTTAACCTCTAGGTTTCTATAGTTTCTTATTCCACCTTTAGGATTCTTTAGTACTACTTAGGTCCATTAGCCCTAGTCCGCCATTCTATAGTTTATAACTCTATATCTATTATTATATACTCTGCGCCTTATATAACTATAGAACTCTATCTTGCCCTTTTTTAGCTTATTCCCTCTAATAGATCCTATTATTAATCTTTATTAATTAATCTATTAACTCCCTTAGAGTTTCCGCATCTTCTATTAGGATAATTACGTTCTAGACTTTAGCCTTAAGTCCCTGTTTATACTATGCTATAAGCGCCCTATTATTCCACTTAACCTATATTATAAGTATCTAAAATTATGTTATATACTTAATTACTAAAGTATATTATATTAAGTTCTGAAGTTTTCTTTCCGCTATAGTTGTTGCCTCCAGATCCCCAAGTATCTATATTAGTTATTCCGCAAATCCGTTCCAACTAGTAAATATATACCGCATATCTTAGTTAGTAGTTGTTATACTATATGCCTAGATTTTAGTAAGGTAAGGTTTAAACTACTTAAGTGCTCTTCTAGATAAGAACAATCCTATATACGCCACTTAATCTACTAGTGTTGCCAGCTTGGCTCCCTCCTATATAACCTTAAAGTGCATTTATATAAAAAATCCTTTAAGCTTTAACTTCTCTCCTAAGAATCGTTTAATTAATAGTAACTTAACCTTAGTTACTCCAATGCCATTAATTTGGTCTTTAAGTATTTAATTATTATCTGTTAATTAAGTAACCATTTTCTATAACTAACCTACCATAACAAGCTATAAATTAGTATCTCTTATACTGGTGTCCCTACTAATGCCTAAGGTTATAGCTGCCGTTAACAGCGTCGTAACTAGTGCTTTTAGTGGCATATTATTTAATAATAATAATAATAATAATTCATTGCTTAACGTCCGATTCGGATCCCTATTGGGCCCACGCGGACTACTCCTTATATACATGTGGGGAGAAAACTCTATATGAGAAAACCCTGTGATCCATCTCCCCGCCTTCTGGGACTCGCCTATATAGCGCCTGCGAGGCGCCTGCGAGTTACCTATGGTGCTCTACTACCTTACTTTTTGACCTCCTTGTGGCATATTATTTAACTTTATTAATACCATAACTAGGTAGTAAATATATAACGAAGCCTTATAGGAAATGCCATAGTAAACTCGCTAATAGGCTAGGTATATAGGTAAATAAGAAGTCAACAACGTAATAATAACTAGTGGAGTGGTTGCCTAATAGATTAACTCTAATTATATTCTAAGATTTACTATAAAGAGAGAACTATCTAGGTAGGGACTGTGGTCCTTTAAATACACAACCATAC
>Ga0307507_10004540_pt1 | contig 24383 bp, 22 predicted proteins | sample 7_EM_MG_FD_207223 | JGI IMG/M metagenome (GOLD analysis project Ga0307507, IMG submission 207223) | Populus trichocarpa ectomycorrhiza microbial communities from riparian zone in the Pacific Northwest, United States - 7_EM | ecosystem: Host-associated > Plants > Roots > Unclassified | place...
GATGACTCGTTACGCGGGAACGGCCGTATCCGGCGTCTCCGCTGCGTTGATCTTGCCCTTGGGCAAGCCGAACATCACCAGGAACGCCAGCAGCATCACGCCGATGATCGACCACACGGCGATCCGGAACGCGTCCGAGAACGCCTCCCCCTGCAACGTCCTGGTGGCGTTGTCGAGGACGCGGGCCACCTCCGGCTCCGCCTTGGCGGCCGCCACCTCGGCGCACGGTCCGCCCGCGGCGGCCACGTCACGGCCCGCGCTCAGGCTCGCGCACCGCACGAGCGACGTCGCCACCTGCTCCGCCCGGTCGTCCGCCACACCGACAGCCACGAGTTCCTGGCGCACCTGCGGCGTGAACTCGTCGCCGTTGGCGGTCAGCTGACCGGAGAGGCCGCCGAGGAACACCACACCGGACAGCGCGATGCCGATGGCCGCGCCGAGCTGCTGCTGGGTATTGAACAGACCGGAGGCCGCGCCCGCGTCGGCGCCCGGCACGTCCGCGACCGCGATCGCGGCGAGGCACGAGGACACGAACCCGAAGCCGACACCGAGCACGAACAGCGGTGGCGCGACCTGCCAGAACGCGATGTCGGCGCCGTACCAGGCCGCCATCAGGGCGTACCAGCCAAGGCCGATGGCCATCAGCCCGGCGCCCAACTGGACGACCTTGCGCCCGATCTTGGGCAGCAGCACGCCGACGGAGATGCCGGCACCCGGCGCCGCGCCTAGGCAGAACGGCACACCGCTCAGGCCGGCGCGCATCGGCGACCAGCCCAGACCGACCTGCATGTAGATGGCCCAGGCGATGAAGAAGATGCCCATCGCGATGTTGAACAGCAGGAACACGCTGACACCGGACACGAAGCTGCGCAGCCGGAACAGGCTCAGCGGTACCAGGGGCGACCCGTCACGCGCCATCTTGCGCCGCTCGAACACGACGAACCCCGCGAGCACCACCAGTGCGAGCACCATGGACGCGAACGTCCACGCGGGCCAGCCGAGCTCGTGGCCGCGGGTCAGCGGCAACAGCAGGAGCAGCATCGCCACGGTCACCAGCGCGATGCCCACCGGGTCGAGCTTCACCGGGTGCGGCGACTTCGACTCGGAGATCGCGCGCCAGCCCGCGACGAGGCCGTAGATCCCGATCGGGACGTTGATCAGGAAGATCGGCCGCCACTCCAGGCCGAGGATGTTCAGGTCGGTCAGCACACCGCCGAGCACCATGCCGAGGATGGCCGCCAGACCACCGATCGCACCGAAGAGCCCGAACGCCTTGCCGCGCTCCTCCTTGGGGAACGTGACGTGGATGATCGCCAGCACCTGCGGGATCATCACCGCGGCGGTCGCGCCCTGCAGCACGCGCGCGGCCACCAGGTGCCATGGCTCGGCCGCGATGCCGCACAGCAGCGACGCGACGGTGAACCCCGCCACGCCGAACAGGAACATCCGCCTGCGGCCGTAGATGTCACCGAGCCGACCACCCGTGATGAGCAGCAGGGCGAACGCGAGCGCGTAGCCCGCGGTGACCCACTGAATGCTCGAGTACTCGGCGTCCAGGGTTTGCTGGATCCGCGGGAGCGCGACGTTCACGATCGTCGCGTCCAGCAGGTCCATGAAGGTCGCCACGAGCAGCACGAACAAAGCGACCCAACGCTTCGGGTAGAGCGGCGCACCACCATTGGCCGTTTCGGTGCGGGCGTCGGTCCCCTGGACCTGCCCAACGCTCTCAGCTGACATTTTCCCTCTTCCGATCACGCCGCGAACGAGCCTTCCTGGATTCGCAGACTTCACCTGGCAGGAGGCTAGTTGGTAGCACTCGAATTGTCCTCGAATCGCGCTGGAGTGGAAATCCGATCGTTCTCCGCAGAATTGCGGTAATCGCGGGTAATCCCCGCTCAGAGCGCACCGAAATGCTTGGTCAGGGTCGCGCCCGCCAGCCGCACGGCGTCCAGATCGTGCGTGTCGGGCAGGTAGCAGACAAATCCGTCGAGTCCGGCGGCCAGGTACTCGCCGACCTGCTCGGCGACCCGATCGGGACCACCGGCGATCGCGATTCCGCCGAGCATCGGCGCGTAGTCGCCCATGCCCGCGGCCATCTCGTCGTAGCGCCGCTCCGCCTCGGCGTCCGAGTCGGCGATGACCAGGCACGTCATCTTCGTCCTGGTGATGGCGGCCGGATCGCGGCCGACCGCCTCGCAATGCGCGTCGAGCACCGCGAGCTTGTGCTTCACCGTGGCCAGGTCGCCGAAGAGGTTGCAGGCGTCGGCGTGCTCGGCCACCAACCGCAGGGTGCGCTTCTCACCACTGCCGCCGACGAGGATCGGCGGGCCTCCGGGTGTCAGCGGTCGAGGCGAGTTCACCACTTCGTCGACGCGGTAGTGGGTGCCCTGGAAAGTCGGCCGTTCCTCGCGGAACATGGCCCGGCAGATCAGCAGCGCCTCCTCGAGCCGGTCGAGCCGTTCACCGGGCGCGGGGAAGTCCACGCCGTAGCCGCGGTGCTCGTCCTCGAACCAGGCCGCGCCGAGGCCGAGGACGGCGCGCCCGCCCGAGATGACGTCGAGGCTGGTCACCATCTTCGCCAGCAGGGCCGGGTTGCGGAACATGACGCCGCTGACCGTCGTGCCCAATCGAACCGTGCTGGTGGAGGCGGCCAACGCGCTCAGCATCGTGTAGGCCTCCAGCACGGGCTCGTCCGGCCGCCAACCGATACCCGGCACCGGCGCCTGGTAGAGGTGGTCCTGCGCCCAGATCGAGTCGAAGCCCGCTTCCTCAGCGGTGCGGGCGATGTCCCTCACCCGTCCGAAGACGTCGTGCGGCTCCACACCGGGGTAGTCGAACCTCGGGATCTGCAGACCGAACTTCAGCACCGGCCGGTGCGGGGCGTGCTCGTTCTCTGGCATGGCTCCGATACCCCTTCGTGAGAGACCACTCCTGCCGCAGGCTCCCGCACACCGATCAACTCCGGCTTGAGCGAGGGCCCGGACAGGGCCGCGGGCTCCACCGGGAATCGAGGTCCACTCGGCCCCGCTGCCGGAGCCTCCCCGGTAGACACCGAATCTTGGGGAGGCGCAATGAGGGTTGGCATCGGTTTGCCGGTCGTCGCACCCGACGCGGTTCTGGAGTGGGCCGAGCACATCGACGAGGGCGAGTTCAGCACGGTCACGATGAGCGACCGGCTGGCCTACGAGACCCCCGACCCGATGATCTCGTTGGCGGCCGTCGCGGGTGCGACGTCGCGGGTCGGGATCCGGACCCAGGTCCTGCTCGCGGCGCTGCGCGACCCGGTGCTGCTGGCCAAGCAGGTCGCCACGCTGGATCGGCTGTCCGGCGGCCGGTTCTCACTCGGCATCGGTCTGGGTGACCGGGACACCGACTACCGGGCGGCGGGCGTGCCCCTGTCGATCCGCGGCCGTCGACTGGACGAGAACGTGAGCACGATGGTCGACAGCTGGCGGATGGCGAACACCGACCCGGCCGAACGGGACGGCACCCCGAGCTGCGTGCCGACGTGGTCGCCCGACGGTCCGGAGCTGCTGTTCGGCGGGTTCAGCGACGCGGCCGTGCGGCGGGTGGCGCGGTTCGGCGACGGCTACATGAGCGCGATGGTCCCCGAACTGTCCGGCTACATCTTCCAGGAGGTCCGCAACGCCTGGAAGGTGGCCGAGCGGGACGGGGAGCCGAAGCTCGTGGCCCAGGCCAACGTGGTGGTGGGTCCGGACAGCCGGATCGAGGAGACGAAGGCGCTGGTCACCTCGTACTACTCGTTCCTGGACGACTCGGAGGCCCCGTTCACCGGGGCGATGGTCGCGCAGAACATGCTCACCACGGACGCCCAGCTGCGCAACGCGGTGAAGATGTGCGGCGACTTCGGCGCGGACGAGATCGTGTTCGTCTGCTGGGCCGCCGACTCCGACCAGGTCGCTCGCATCGGCGAGGCCGTTGGGTAAGGCCGCGGTCCCCCACTGCCGGACAAGGCCTGTGCGATGTCGCACAGGCCCTGTCCGGCAGTGGGGCGTCCGATCACGAACCGGGCGTGGGGACCGGCGCCGCCGTGACGGTCGGCTTGCGGCGCGGCCTGCTCCACCGGCGCACGACAGGGCGTTCCACCAGTACGAACAACAGCCACGCGAGCACCAGGCTGATCGCGATGGACAGGGCGGTGTCGAGCAGCATGCCGCTGGCTGTCGTCGCCATGGCGGTGGGGTCCCCGGCGTCCATCGGCCCGTAGACGATCACCAACCAGTGCACCATGAACAGGGCGAACGAGATCTCGCCGAGCCACACCATCGTCCTGCCGCTGAACGCGGTTCGCCTGCCCGAGATGTCCGCGGTCGCCGCCTCGCCGATGACCAGCACCAGCGGCACCACGGTCACGGCCACGAAGTTGTAGCCGTCCGGCACGTACGGCATGGCCGCGCATCCCACCACGCTCAGCACGCCTGCCGGGATCAACCCCACCCGGATCCACTTGCCGTTGATCACGATCTGCGCCACGAGGATGCCGATCGCGAACTCCAGGAGGCGGGACAGCGGGAGGAAGTTGACGAACCAGACGTGCAGCCAGGGCTCCATGTTGCCCAGGGCGATCTCGTCGTCGGGCAGCAACCCGGCGAGCAGCGGCACGACCAGGACGACCGCGATGAGGGCACCGACGCACGCCCACAGCCGCTCGGGCCGGATCCGTCGCGCCAGGACGAGCAGCCACGGGAACGCGAGGTAGAACAGCACCTCGCAGGACAGCGACCACGTGGGGTCGTTGGAGTAGAAGTTGAACACCACGCTCTGGCTCGGGATCCAGCCCTGCACCAGGAACAGCGCGGGCACCGTGTTCGACACCGTGAGCCCGACGCCTGCGGTGACCATCAGGACCACCGCGATGGCGAGCGTGACCAGGTGGTTCGGGAGGACCTTCGCCACGCGTCGGCGCCAGAACGCCTTCTTCGGCTCCTGCGGCCTGGCGATCCAGGTGAGGATGAAGCCGCTGATCAGGAAGAAGAACGACAGCGACATGGAGCCCGCCGCGTAGATGAACATCGTGACGGTGTTGCCTTCGGTCTCGATGCGCGGCATGAAGAAAAAGCCGATGTGGCAGATCAGGACCAGGAACGACGCGACAAAGCGCAACCCGGTGATCGACCTCAGGTGCAGTGCGGGATCGTGCGACTGCTGCATTCTCTCCCCCTTGAGTGGGAAATCGCTCACGAACACCGAACTATCCTGTGGATTATTCGAGCCACGCTCTATTTCGATCACAGGAGCCCACCGGACCATGGGCGAGCGCGATAAACTGGCGCATTCGTCCGAAACAAGGAGATCTCATGCCGGCCGAGCTCGACCAGCGAACGCTCAACCGCGCGACGCTGGCACGACAACTGCTGCTCCGCCGGCACGACATGGCCGCGAAGGACGCCGTCGCGCACCTGGTCGGGATGCAGTCGCAGCTGCCGAACCCGCCGTACACCGGCCTGTGGTCGCGGCTGGAGCGGTTCGGGATCGAGGATCTCACCGGCCTGATGAACCGGCGTGAGGTCGTCCGCGGCAGCCTCCTGCGAGGCACGCTGCACGTCGCCACCGCCGAGGACTTCCAGGAGTTGCGGCCGGTCGTGCAGCCGCTGTTCGTCAAGGCGGCGCGCTCGTTCCGCAAGGCCACCGACCTGCTCGACATCGACGAACTGCTGGCGTACGGGGCGAAGGTGCTCGCCGACCACGAGCACACCAGCGCCGACCTGAAGAGGCTGCTGGGCGAGCGGTGGCCGGAGTGCGACGCCAACCTGCTCCTGTACTCGGTGCAGTGCCTGCTGCCGCTGGTGTACGTGCCCCCCGGCGGTACCTGGGGCAAGGGAGGGTCGTCGGTGCTGGCGACCGCCGAGTCCTGGTTCGGCCGTCCTCTGCCGACCTCGACCGACCCGACCTCGATGATCCTGCGCTACCTGGCGGCGTTCGGCCCGTCGTCGGTGATGGACATCCAGTTCTGGTCAGGGTTGACCCACCTCAAGCAACTGGTCGAGGAACTGAGACCGCGCCTGCGCACGTTCCGGTCGGCGAAGACGGGGGTGGAGCTGTTCGACGTCCCGGACGGTCACCTGCCCGACGCGGACACGCCTGCTCCGGTTCGGCTGCTGCCCGAGTACGACAACCTCCTGATGGCCCACGCCGACCGGACCCGTGTCATCAGCGACGAGCACCGCGCCACCACGCACACCCGCAACGGCATGATCGCCGCGACCGTGCTGGTCGACGGGGTCGTGGCGGGCCGGTGGCGCATGACGCGCAAGAAGTCGGCCGCCACCGTCGAGGTGGAACCCTTCACCCGGTTCGACTCGGCCGTGGCCGAGGAGGTCGAGGTGGAAGCCGCACGGCTGCTGGTCTTCGCGCACGAGGACGCAGGCACGCGGGAGGTCGTCTTCAAGAACCCCGGTTCCTGACCGCCCTGCCCGGAACGCACGGGGAAGGGCCCGCCACGAGCCGCTGCGGATCCGGACCGCCCGCTTGGGACGGGCAGGGGTCGGAGTGCCGCGCGCTCGTGACGGGCCGTGGTCGGTGGTGCGTCAGGTGAGTTTGAGCAGCACGTTGCCCGAGTACTTGCGGTCCAGCAGGTTCCGCAGCGCTTCGGCCGCGTACGGCAAGCCGCCTTCGACCACCGTGTGCGGGAAGACGAACCGGCCCTCGCCGAGCCACCGCCCGAAGTGCTCGTTCCACGTGGACACCTGCTCCGGCGTGTGGAAGCAGGCGAAGCCGCGAAGGGTGAGCTGCTTGCCGATCGCGGCCAGCAGGTCCAACGCCGGCAGGCCGCCGTCGTCCTGGCCCGCCAGCGAACCGCACAGCGCGAACCGCGCGAACGGCGCCGCGACCTCGATGGCGGCCTCGAACTGCTCGCCGCCGACGTTGTCGTAGAACACCGTGATGCCCTCGGGTGCCAGCTCGCGCAGCCGATCGGCGATCGAGCCGTCGTGGTAGTCGAACGCCGCGTCGAAGCCCAACTCCTGGACCAGGTAGTCGATCTTCTCCTTGGTGCCGGTACTGCCTATCACCAGCTTCGCGCCGCGGCGCTTGGCGATCTGCCCGGCGACCGAACCGACACCGCTGGTCGCCCCGGACACGAACACGACATCACCCTCACCGACGCCCGCGACGTCGACCATGCCCTGCCAGGCCGTCGGTCCGTTGCACAGGAAGTACTCGATTCCGGGCAGCAGGGCCGAGTCCAGCCTGCCGAACGCCTGCGCGGGACCCGTCACGTGTTCGCGCCAGCCCTGGAAGTGCTCGACGGCGTCGCCGACCGCCAGGTCCGGGCTGTTCGACCGGACGACTGTGCCGACGCACCGACCGTACAGCGCCTCGCCGACCTGGAAGTTCGGGATGGGCAATGCGGTCTCGGCGTTCATCAGGTCCCGGTAGACCGATGCGAGCAACGTGTACTCGTTGCGCACCAGCACGTCGCCGTCGCCCAACTCGTCCAGCTCGACCTCGACCAGTTCCAGGTCGGTTGTCCTGAAATCGCCGACCGGGCGGGCGGCGAGCCGCACTTCCCTGGTTGTCGCGGTGGTTGTCATCGAAGCCTCTCTTCGAGTTCGGACGGTCCTACGCTTCGGCCTTCTCCTGCCACGAGCCGCTGTCCTCGCCCCAAGAACTGTCGTCCCACTGCAGGAAGAGGCTGTCGGAGGCGGAGGTCAGGTCCGCGCCGCCGTCGATGGAGATGATCTGGCCGGTCACCCACGAGCTGGCCGGTTCGGCGAGCTTGGTGATCCACGGCGTCACGTCGTCCACGGTGCCGGTCCGGCCGAGCGGGTTGATCGAGGCGAACTTCTCGAACAACGTGTCGACGTCGGCCTCGCTGAAACCGTTGGTGGCGAACACCTCGGTGCGGATCGCGGACGGCGCGACCGCGTTCACCCGGATGCCCCGCGAGGCCAGTTCACGCGCCCAGGTGATGGTGAGGCTGTGCAAGCCGGCCTTGCTGGCGGCGTAGACCGAGGCCTGGGGTTCCGGGTTGTGTCCGGCCACGCTCGACACGATCACGATGCTTCCGCCGGGCGCGCGCATCATCGGCAGCAACCTGGTGGTCAGCAGCACCGGCCCGACGACGTTGGTCTCCAGCATCTCGCGGGCCAGCGCGATGTCGAAGCCGTCGATCGGGGTCATCCGGTAGACGCCGGCGTTGTGCACCAGGACGTCCAGCCTGCCGCCTCGTGCCGAGACGGCAGCGGCGACCGCGTCGGCGCCGTCACGAGTGGTGACGTCGGCCCGGACCGGCACGATCACGGGGTCGAGTGAGGCGACTTCGGCAAGGCGGTGCTCGCGGCGACCTGTGATGATCACGCTGGCGGCGCCCAGCCCGGCGAACGCGAGTGCGGCGGCCCGTCCCATGCCGGTGCCCCCGCCGGTGACGACGACGTGCTGATCCGCGAACGGCAAGTCTGACATCGCGATTCCTCCCCTTCTCGGGTGCTCGATGGCGAACGCCGGGGCATCTGCCGGTGTCCAGCCAGCCAGGGTCGCCTCCAGCCCCGCTGGAGGCCGGGAAGAGCCGACAGCACGGCACGGAAGCGGTCCGTTCTTCTCAAGCAGGGCTCAACCGGTCACGGAGCCGGGTGGGAGACCGTCGCCGTGTCCGCAACCGTGCAATCGCCGCTAGGAGCGCCCATGCCCGCGCACGTGGTCGAGCCGGAGGTCGTCGCGAGCTTCACCCCGTCGCACGGCAAGGCTCGCAAGGAATTGGTCGCCGCGGCCGTCGGCGGAATCGTCGAGGGCTACGACTGGACCGTCTACGCGGTGATGGCGCCGTACTTCGCCGCGCAACTGTTCCCCGGCGACGACCCGGTGGCCCAACTGTTGGCCGCCTACATCGGCTTCGCCGTGGGGTTCCTGGCGCGGCCGCTCGGCAGCGTGCTGATCGGTGGACTCGCCGACCGACGCGGGCGCATGTCGGCCTTGGTGGTCAGCATGGCGAGCATCGCGGTGGCCAATCTGGTCATCGCGGCGACGCCGACCGCCGCCGTGTTCGGTCTTGGCGCCGCGATCACCGTGGTGCTGGCCAGGCTTGTGATGGGTGTGTCGTTCGGCGGCGAGATCCCGACCGGCGCGGCGTACATCACCGAGACCGCACCGGCGCACCGGCGGTTCCGGTACAGCTCGATCGCCTCGCTGGGCGGGGTGATCGGGCCTCTGCTGGCGTTCATCACGCTCGCCGTGCTGCTCGCCGCCTTCGGTGATCGGGGGTTGAGCGACGGTGGCTGGCGGATCGCGTTCGTGGTGGCGGGTCTTGGCGGCTTGGTCGCGGTGTGGATCCGCCGATCGGTTCGGGAGAGCCGGGAGTTCGAGGCGCGGCGGGAAGCCGATCGGCGCGCGGCGCTGCGACCTGCCCTGCTCCCCTTGCTCCGCAGCCATCGCAGGCTGATGGCTGCGGTGTTCTTCGGATGCGCGGGTGGAACGATCGCGTTCTACCTCGGCACCGTGTACCTGCCCGTCCACGCTGACGCTCACAGCGTGATCGTGCGGGCGGAGGCCGAGCGGTTGATGCCGTTGGCGTTGTTGACGATGCTCGTCGCGATGCTCCTCGGCGGCTGGTTGGCGGACCGGTTCGGCGCGTTCCGGGTATTCCGCGCGGGGTACGCGTTGCTGGCGGTCGGCACGGTCCCGCTCTTCCTGGCACTGGCCGAAGGCGTGTTGCCGTTCCTGGCCGTCGCGATCATCTACCTGGCTGTGTTCGGTCTGGTACTGGCGCAAGCCAACGTGATCTTCTCGCAACTCTTCCCCACGTCGATCAGGACCGTCGGCTACGGCGTGCCGTACACGCTGTCCGCTGCCGTGTTCGGCGGCACGACTCCCCTGCTGGCGCAAGGGCTTCTGGCGGCAGGTCGGCCTGGCTGGCTGATGTGGTACGCGGCGGGCGCCGCGATGGTGTCGTTGGCGGCCACCACCCTGGTGCGCCCTGGCGACGTGCGGGTGCGCAAGTCCTGACTTCACTTCGGAGGCCAAATCATGCGTGACAAATCCGGGCTGCGCACCGCCGTCCTGGTCGTGGTCGGTGTGCTCGTCGCACTCGTCCCCGCTCCCGTCGGCGCGGCGGGCGATCAACGGCTGCGGGAGTTCCACCACCAGCGGCCGACCTGGTCGACGTGCGATTTCGACGCCAGGCTCCAGTGCGCGTCCATCGCCGTTCCGCTCGACTACTCGCGACCGCGCGGCGAACGGCTTTCGATCGCGATCAGCAGGCTCAGGACATCGGACCCGCATCGCCGACGAGGTGCGCTGCTGTCGGTCAACGGCGGCCCCGACGGCAAGGGCGGGGGCCTCGGTCGCGCGCTGCCACTGCGCTACGCCGGCACTGCGGTGCAGCGGGTCTACGACCTGATCGGCATGGACGCCAGGGGCAACGGCGCGTCCAGCCCGCTGTCGTGCGAGGTGACGCAGGCGCGGGCGAGGTTCGACTCGCGACCGTCCGATGAGGCCTTCGCGACCATCACCGAGGACATGCGACGCAGCGAGGAGGCGTGCGACCGAGCCGGGGGTGATCGACGCGCCTTCTTCACCACGGCCAACTCCGCGCGAGACGTCGACGTGATCCGGGCCGTGCTGCGCGAACAGAGGTTGAGCTTCGTCGGCTACGCCTACGGCAGCTTCCTCGGCGCGGTCTACGGCACGATGTTCGGCCACCGGTTGGACAGGCACGTGTTCGACTCGGTGCGCAATCCCGAGTGGTCGTGGCGGCAGCAGTTCATGGCGCAGGCGGTCGCGATCCGGCAGAACGTCGACAAGTGGGCGGCGTGGGTCGGTGAGCGCGACCGCCGCTTCGGGCTCGGCACCTCCGGGACCGAGGTGGTGGCGAGCGTGGAGGCCGTCGCCGCGAAACTGGCCGTGACACCGGTGAACGGGCTCGACCGCACCGCGTTCGACGGCGCGATGGGCATGGCGTCGGCGCGACCGCGCTGGACGGAACTGGCGGACCTGGTCCGCGGCCTCCGAGCCGGGGCGCCGGCAGCATCGCCGAGCCTCACGGCCGAGAGCGCCGAACCGCCTGCCGCGTTGAGGCCGGGCACGCTCGAGGCGGTGACGTGCGAAGGGCTGGACGGCTGGCCGACCGACCTGAACACCTACTACCGGGACATGCGGACCTTCCGCGACCACAACCCCTACGGCTACGGCGTCACCCGCGCGCAGCCGTGGGTGTGCGCGTTCCGGAACTTCGACGCGCCCGCCCGACTGCCGCAGGTTCGACGGACCGGCTTCGCAACGGGCGTGGTCGTTCAGGCCGAGGGCGACCCGCTCACCCACTACGACGGCGGGCCCGCGATGGCCGGGCGGCTGCACGACCCGCTGATCACGGTCGCCGACGACGGGAGCAACGAGGTCTTCGGCGTCCGCGGCAACACCTGCGTGGACCGCCTCGTCACCCGGTACCTCGTGGACGGCGTTCTGCCGCCCGCGCGGGTGACGTGCGCGGGCATGCCCCGACCGGACGTGCCGAAGGACTAGCCGGATGCGCGATCGACACACACCACGAGGAGTTCCGCGATGACCGAATCCCCACCGACCCGCGTGCCGCCGAGGCTCGGGCTAGTCCTGGCAGCCTGTTGCCTCGGGCAGTTCATGGTGATCCTCGACGTCTCGGTGGTGAACGTCGCCCTGCCGGTCATCGATGACGTGCTCCGGTTCGCGCCTGGCAGCCTCCAGTGGGTGATGATCGCCTACACGATCGTCTTCACCGGGTTCCTGCTGCTGGGTGGCAGACTCGCCGACCTGTACGGACAGCGACGCGTCTTCCTCACCGGCATCACCGTCTTCACCCTCGCCAGTCTTGTCGGCGGGCTCGCCTACGACCCCGCCACGCTCATCACGGCCCGTGGCCTGCAGGGCCTGGGGGCGGCGGTGATGGCACCCGCCACGCTCACGGTGCTCGGCACCACGTTTCGCGACCCGACCGCGCGGGCGAAGGCGTTCGGGCTGTGGGGCGCTGTCGCGGGCGGCGGCGGGGCGGTCGGCGTGCTGGCAGGCGGGGTGATCACCGATCTGCTGTCGTGGCGGTGGATCCTGCTGGTGAACGTGCCGATCGGGGTGGCGCTGTTCGCGCTGACCGCTCGTGCGGTCACCGAGCGGCGCAACGACGACGACGGCCGCAAACTCGACGTCGCAGGCGCGCTGTCGGTGACGCTCGGCCTGATCGCCCTGGTGTACGGCATCGTCGGTACCCAGCACGGCGGCTGGGGTTCGGTCGGGGTGCTGGTGCCCCTGGGCCTCGCCGCGGTCCTGTTGGCGTTCTTCGTGGTGGACCAGGCGAAACTGGCCGCCCAACCGCTCGTACCGCTGGCGATCTTCCGCAACCGGTCGCTGTCCGCGGCCAACCTGGTAAGACTGGGCTCGGGCGTGGCGATGGGCAGCACGTTCTACTTCCTCACCCTGCTCCTCCAGCGGGGCATGGGGTACACGGCGCTGCAAGCGGGCCTGGCGTACCTGCCGTTGTCGATCGGGATCTTCGCCGGAGCGCGCGGTATCGCGACATCCGTGCCGAAGTACGGTCCACGGCCGATCCTGGTGTTCGGACTGGCCCTGTCCGCGGTGGGGTTGGGCTGGCTGTCGCTGACCGACGAGCACGCCACGTTCCAGGGCGGCGTGCTCGGGCCTACGTTGCTGATCGGCATCGGGGTGGGCGTGGTGATGACGGCGTCGACCACGGCGGCGACGGCGAACCTGCCGTACCAGCAGGCCGGGCTCGCGTCCGGGCTGCTCAACACCACCCGGCAGCTCGGTGACGCGGTCGGTCTGGCGATCCTCGTCACGATCGCCGCCGCCCACACCGCGGGCCCCTCGGTCGCGGCGACCGTCTCGGGCTACCGCTTGGCGTTCCTGGTGGCGGGTTTGGTCATGGTGGCCACCATCGGTGCCGCGCTCGCGGTGCCCGCCAAGGCGAAGCCGAGGGCTGCTTCACCACAGGCGGCGCCCGAGTCCGCCAAGGCTTGAGCCACAGCGAAGATCCGGCCGACGCGATACGTCGGCCGGATCTTCGCGAGGTGGTTCAGCCAGCGAGCGGTTCGGCCTTGATGGCGCTGAGCGCGCGGGCGACCCGGACTATGCGCTCGGCCTGGGCGCGGGCGGCGCCGAGGGTGACTTCACCGACCGGCTCAGCCCTCGCGCCGAGCACGTGGGACGTGCCGTAGGGGTTGCCGTGGACCAGCTTGATCGGGTCGGCGTATCCGGGCGGGACGACGACCCCGCCGAAGTGGTAGACCATGTTGTACATCGCCACCAGCGTGGTCTCCATGCCGCCGTGCACGGTTGAGCCCGAGGTGAAACCGCTGTAGGCCTTGTCGGCCAGCTCACCCCGCATCCACAGTGGACCCAGGGTATCGATGAACTGCTTGAGCTGCGACGCCACGTTCCCGAACCGGCTCGGCGAACCGAGGAGCACCGCGTCAGCCCAGCCCACGTCGTCCGCGGACGCCACCCGCACGTCCTCGGTCGCCGCCAAGTGCTCCGCCCACGCGGGCTTCGACTCGACGACGGCGCGCGGCGCGAGTTCGGCCGCCTTGCGCAACCGCACCTCCGCACCCGCCTTCTCGGCGGCCTCGACCAGTTCGGTGGCGATCCGGTGAACCGTGCCGGTCGATGAGTAGTAGATGACGGCGACGTGCACGCTGCGTTCCATGTGGCCCTCCGCTGGTCGTTGCCACCGCAACGCTCGACCGGGGCGACCGCGCACCGGTGGAGGCGCGGTCGAACCCCCGTCGTGCACCGGGGCTCGACCGCGAATGGAGGCGGCGGGGAGATGGTGGCCAAGCGCGTACCGCAGCCCCGGTCGCGAACGGAGGTCCTACGTTGCTGAGCAGAAGAAAAGTCGGCACGGCCCTGTTGGCCTGTCTGAGTGCGATCGGTCTGGTGGCACCACCCGCTGCCGCGTCGGAGACGTCGTCCGGGTCGTTGCGGGAGTACTACGCGCAGCGCCCCGCCTGGTCGGCCTGCGACTTCGACGGCAAGTTCCAGTGCACCACCATCGAAGCCCCGCTGGACTACCGGCGCCCGCGCGGTGAACGCGTCAAGCTCGCGATCAGCAGGCTCGAAGCCGCTGACAAGCAACGACGCGGCGCCTTGCTGGCCCTGGACGGCGGCCCCGGCGGGCTCTACGGACACGGTCGGGCGACACCGGCCCGGTTGAGCGGCACGCGGCTGAACCAGGTGTACGACCTGATCGGCTTCGACCCGCGCGGCACCGGTGCGTCCACGCAGCTCTACTGCGGGGTCACCCAACCGAGCGCGCCGCCCGACTCCGCGTTCCCCGCCATCGCCGCCGATGCCCGCGCGAGCTGGCAGGCGTGCGAACGGGTGAGCGGACACCTCATGCCGTACTTCACCACGGTGGCGGCGGCGCGGGACATCGACCTCATCCGCGCCGTGCTCGGCGAGCGGAAGATCAACTACCTGGGGTACGGCGACGCCACCTACATCGGCGCGGTCTACGGCACGATGTTCGGTCACCACCTGGACCGCAGCGTGTTGGACTCGTCGCGCAACCCGGACGTGGACTGGCGCGGCCAGCACATGTCCCAGGCGTACGCCATCCGGGACAACGTCGAGGCGTGGGCGACGTGGGTCGCCGAGCGTGACTCCCGGTTCGGCCTCGGCGGCTCGCGGACCGAGGTGATCGCCACCCTCGAACGGATCGCGACGACCTTGGCGGGCAGGCCCGTGGGCGGACTGGACCGGACCGGTTTCGATGCCGCGGTCGGCGAGGGCACCATCCACCGCCCGACGTGGGACCGGTTCGCGGAACAGGTGGGCGCGCTTCGCTCCGGCAGTGCCGAGGCGGCCGCGGCCCTCGTCCCGAACGACGCGGCGGCCCGGTCCTCCGAGCCCTTGCGGTGGGGTCTCATCGAAGCGACCACGTGCGAGGACGACTGGCCGCGTGACCTCGACACCTACTACCGGGACATGCGGCGGTTCCGCGACCGTTACCCCTACGGCCTCGGCGTGGTGCGCGCGCAGGTGTGGGTCTGCGCGTTCCGCGGCTACACGCCGCCCGAGCGGACGCCCTACATCCGGCGGACCGGCTACCCGAAGGGGGTCGTCGTGCACGGCATCGGCAACACGGTGCTGCGGTACGACGGCGGGCGGGCGATGGCCGAGCGGTTGCGCAACAGCCTGATCACCGTTCCCGACGAGGGCGACAGCGAGATCTACGCCGTCCGCGGCAACGCGTGCGTGGACGAGTACGTGACCCGCTACCTGATGACCGGTGCGCAACCACCCCACCGGGTGACGTGCGCGGGTCCGTCACGACCGCGGGACTGACCGAGCCGGACACGAGGAGGAGGACGACATGGTCCCGGATGTGAGCAAGTCGATCACTGTGGACGTACCAGCGGCCGAGGCGTTCGCGCTGTTCGTCGAACAGCCGATGGGGTGGTGGCCGGAGAAGCACGTGTTCGTCGCCGACCGGCGGTCCATCACCATCGAACCGCACGTCGGTGGCCGGTACTACGAGACCGATGTGGACGGCACCGAGGTCACCTGGGGCACCGTCAAGGCGTTCGCCCCGCCGCACCGGGTGGTCCTCACATGGCGGGTGGGCGTGCGGTGGCGGCCCCTGTACAGCGATGTAATGGCCAGCCTGATCGAGGTCGACTTCACCGAGGTGGACGCGCGCACGACCCGTGTCACGCTGACCCACGCCCAACTGGACCGGCACGGTGAGATCGCCGAGGCGATCCACGCCGCGCTCGATGGCCCAAGCCCCGGTGAGACGTTGACGAAGTTCGCGGAACTGGTCGCCCGCAGCACGTCCAGCGCGGTGTGAGAGCGGTGCCGGTTCCCCGTCGCGGCGGGGAACCGGCACCGAGCCGTTCACCGCGTCTCGGGCGAGGTCCCGGCCAAGTCCAGTCCGCCGTCCACGACGATGACCTGCCCGCGCAACCAGCCCGCTTCGGGCGCGCACAACAACGCCACCACGTCGGCCACGTCGTCCGGCACCGTCACCCGGCCCGAAGGACAGCGGATCGCGAGGCGCGCCACCAGGTCCGGGTCCATGCCCATCGGACCGTGGTCGACGAACGGCGTGGCGACCGCGTTGACCGCGATGCCGTGCGGTGCGAGCTCAAGCGCCAGCCGACGTACGACGCGATCGACCGGGATCACCGACAATCCGGTGATCACCACCCGGCCACCCTCGCCCATCGCCTTGATCAACGCGGCGGAGGCGTCCAGCAGCGGCGAGAGGTCGGGCGAGGTGACGTGGTGCACGTACACGTCGAGCCAGCCGCGGTAGGCGAAGACGTCCTCGATCATCCCGCTCACCGCGTCGGCCTTGCCCGCGACCACCGGCACCACCGACGCCGACCCAGACCTGCCGGACAGCACCAGATCGGCCCGCTCCTCGTTCGCGTCACCCTCGTCACACGTGACGACGACGTGCACGCCGCTGTCGCACAGCTTGCGCGCGACAGCCAACCCGATCCCATACGTGCCACCGGCCACTATCGCCACTCGCCCGGACAACCCAAGATGAACCACCTCGTGATAGGGCTCAATCACGTCGACCACCTCCACTGTCGATGACGACCAACGTTCCGCCCACCGGCTAGGGCGGGGCTGGAGCGCCCATCGCACGAGTCGACGCCACGACCTCGACGCGAGCCGAACATCGGGAGTTACACCGCTCGTTTGGCTCTGGCCCGTAGTCGGTGGTGGCGTGGAGTGACCGTCAGGGCAGAAGGATGCGGTGGCGGAGAAGATTGAATCCGGCGCGTCCGTGCATCTGTCTCATGATCCTCTTGGTGCGGGTGTTTACGCCTTCGGTGCGGCCGTTGTGGTAGGGCAAGGTGACGGCACCGTCCACAGCAGACCGGTCGATCTCGAGACCGTTGGTGAGACTGCGTAGATGCGGCAGATCGACGGCGCGAGCCTCCGCGATCCACTCAGTGAGCTTCACGTCGTTACCCGCGGCCGGCGTCAGCAGTGCGGCGAAGCCGCGTACCAGACTGGCGAGTGCGGTCATCTCTGGGCAGGCTGCGGCGATTTTCTCCAGCAGGGTCGTGTCCTTCGGGCGCAGGTTCCCAGGTTTGGTGAGCAGGAGGCGGCCGGCGTGACCGGAGGTCGTGACGGGGCGGTCGCCTTCGGCGCGGCCCTGGTTGAGGTAGCGGACCAGCAGGTTGGCACTGCCGGTGTAGCCCAGTTCGCGGATCTCCGCGAGCAGTCGGGTGACAGGGACCGCGGGATCGGCCGCGCGGCGGGCACGCAGATGATCACGGTAGGGGTCTACCAGGGTCGGGCGGTAGGTCGGGGTGATGCGCAGGGCCTGGGGTTCGGGCATGCGGGCGTAGCGTTTGACCGTGTTCAGAGCGACGCCGAGGCGGCGGGAGCAGTCGAGCAGACCGACCCCTTGGCCGAGTAGATCGTGGACCTTGTTCCAGCGTTCGCGAGTGGTCTGCTCGTGAACGCCGCCGGGGCGGGGCGGGTTGACGGTGGCCCAGCATCCGGCGTGCGCGCGGATCTCGAGCAGAACCTTGTCGCAGAGATTGCGCCACAGGTGCCATCGGTCACTGACCTGCACCGCGCCGGGCAGGGCTCGGCGGACAGCTTCGGCGTAGGTAGCCGAGCCGTCCCGGCACACGACCTCGACACCGGGGTGCTCGCGCAGCCACGACTCCAGGGTGGCCGCGTCGCGGCCGGGCAGGACCGCGACACGTCGGCCGGTCTCGGCATCGATGATGATCGTGGCGTAGCGCCGGCGGCGACGCAGAGCGAAGTCGTCCACGCCGATCACCCGCGGAATCGTCAACCGGGGCAGCGGCAGGCACCGCAGACGGCGCAACGCGGTGCTACGGGACACGGGCACAGCGAGCAGGCCGGCCAAGCGTGCCGCCGCCCGGCCACCTAACTCTTGCGCCACATGGGATATCTGCCGGACAAGCCGCTCCGTGCGGCGCTGATGGCGTTCCAGCAGTCCGGGAATCTGTTCCCGGAACGTCTGCCGCCGGCAGTTCCGAGCCGGGCAGACCAGCCGCCGTACGCGCAGGCGGACGACGACCTGGCGGCCATCGACTGGCACGTCCTTCACCGTCCGCTGGTGATACCCGTGCACCTTCGCCGTCACAGTCCCGCAGACCGGACACGGCACGGCCACATCCTGAGTGCGGGCCGTGACCACCACCATGCCACTGATCTCCGTCACGTCCTCGATAACCAACGCTGACAGTCCGGAGAACACCGTCCCCACAAGGAAATCGACAGCCATCACAAGATCATGATCGCGAACAGCTACTCGCCGTCACCACCGACTACGAGCCAGAGCCGCTCGTGTTTGACAGACCCTGCAGGACCGCCAGCAGGCGGTTTCGGGCTGCGTCGGTAGCAACGCGAGGTAAGGGCGGCGTGCGGAGGGGGACGTCCTTGTCTCGTTTAACCGGCTTGGCTTCCCAGGCTGAAGTCATCTGTGGCCCGGCCTCTCGTTGCGCGGCCGTAACGAATGCGTCGTAGGCGGCGCGCACCTCCGTGGTGCCGTGGATGGCGATCCAGCCGGTGTAGAAGCTGATCCGGGACTTCACGTCGCTGATGTGTTGAGTGATCTCGCGACGGGCTTCGGACGAGCCGTCTTTCCGGAGGATGCGGTAGGGGCACTCCATGTAGTCCTCGACCGCTCGCACAGCTTCGGCGTAGAAGCTGGCTTTGTGTTGTCGGCGCGTCTCTTGCTGCTGGTTCTTGTATGTCTTCACCGCGACAATGGCGGCAATGGTCCCCACTGTGAGCGTGGCGACCGCACCGAGGAACGTGGCAACGTTGGCGGCGGTGATCCCCGCCCAGAAACCAGGCCCTGGCTGTTGCATCATGGCGAACGCCAGTGTGACAGCCGGGGCCGGGCTCACGCAGCAATCCTCGGGAAGCCGTGCGGTGCCTCGGCTCCGAGCCAGACGCCGCCGTAGTTGGCACCCGTCGCTCGCCAGTAGTCCTCGAAGAACACGTGGTTGCGAACCAGGTCGATCAACGCGAGCAGTCCGTCGAGAGGCTTCCACCGCTCGTGGCCGGGTGAGTGGGGGTAGTACAGGCACAGCGCGTCGTCGGCCATGCGGTGCGGGGAGGTCTCACCCATCGCGGCGTACACCCGTGGATACTCCTCGGCTGGAAGGCCCCAGCAGGGGTAGAGCGGCCGCTGGTAGAAGACGATCCGGGTGATCACCGAGTCACGTCGACCAGGCACCTCGATGGGCAGGTAGTAGGTGATGTGGTCCGGCTGGATGTCGAGGCGCAGACGGATACCGTGCTCGCGACGAGCAGCGGTCTCCAGCAGGATCTGCCAGGCCGGTTGCAAGCCGTACCAGGTGCCCGACGTCGGCCGGGTGATCACGGCGCCCAACTCCGAGCCTGCACCTGAGGACGCATGGCTCCGCTGCCGATCCCGGCACCGATACCACCCAGGCTCTGCTCCTTCCAGCGAAGCGCTGCCTCGTTACGGACGGCGTCCGGGTCGGGCGAGGGCAGCATCTGCTCGTCGCTGAACAACTTGGCCAACTGCTCGTGCGCCTGCAACGGGTAGCCGTCCCGCTCAAGCCGGACAGCTTCGTCAAGTCGCTTGCCTGCATCACGCAGCGCGGTGACCACCCGGGTTCGCGTCCAACCCTGGCCGAGCTTGATCGGCTTTTCCGCGACTCCTGCCGGGTCCTCCGTCAACCCTCTGTCCAGCTCGTCGGCGGCGTAGGCAAACCAGGTCGTCAGACCGGCCAACTGGCTGATGGGGCCGGTAATACTGTCGAGCGCCAAGGCTTTGATGTTCCAACTGACCAGTGGCTTGCCGTTGCGGCGGTTCCAGTGCTTGAGCAGCCGGACGACGTGAGCGAAGGCGACCTTGGTGTTCTCGATCGCTTCCCGAATCATCCGGGTGTGGGCCTCAGGGTCGGAGCGGGACCAGCCGGGCACCTTGGGGATGAACAGCCCTTGGCCGTCCTGGTTGTCGATGGCGCAGATGACGTCGGCGGTGAAGTCCTTCTCGCCAGCGTGCACCGGGTCACCGAAGCGGACGAGCACCGCGCGCGTGCAGCCCTCGACCTGCACGGTGAGCTTGGGGAAGTCACCTTTGAGCTCGCTGCGGATGGCGTCGGCGGCGCGATCCATCAGGTCGCGGGGCCCCTTTCTTCCAGGGCCGTGGGTGTACTTGGCCTCGGCGATGACGATGCCGAGGTCGATGTCCGTCAACGGTGTCAAGGCGTCACCGTGGGCAACGCTGCCGTTGAAGTACACCCTGGAGCCGGGGAATTCCTTGCGCACCGCGTTGGCGATGGCCTCACGGCGGCGACGGGCTTCCTTGAGCTCTTCGGAGGTGACCTCGATCCGGTGGCGGGCCTGGCTGAGCAACTCCTCCAGGGACGGGGGCTTGTGCTTTGTCACTGTGTCTCCTCTCGTCGTGGCTGCCGTGTCCGGTCACGCGGGTCTGTGCTGCGCGGCGGCGGTCGTACGGCCTCATTGGGGACAGACGAGCTAACTCGGCGAGAGGGGGCGGATGGTGGAGAAATTCAGGCGCAGCCTCGACAGTGATCACCGTCGAAGTAGGACAAGGGGTAGACGATGAAGCAGCCAGAACACCGCTTTTCCTTCACCGCTGGCGCGCACTGGCAGCGGCCGCACTCCGGGCAGACGGGTACCGCGCAGCGGGAGCACGGGGTGTCGAAGGACTGAAACTCGTGGGTGCACTCGGGGTGCTCACAGATCCGCCAGGCGGCCCGGGGCCCGGTCTGTGCGATGGGCAGGGTGAATCCACTCTCCCAGGGAGCGTGGTCTGCGACGGCAACGACAACGAGGTAGCCGTCCATCGGCGCTGCCTGGACGTACAATTCGTCACCCTCGATACCGTCCCGGTACCGCAGGCGGATACGGCCACGAGCCCGACCCGTGAGGTTCCCCCCAAACGGTGGACAGGGGCTTACCAGGTTCAGACAGCCGCTCGGAGTGACTTCTCGTAGTCTTCGGGATTGGACATCCCGATCGCGGAGTGCCGACGCACACTGTTGTAGAACATGACCCAATTGTCAATCGCGGCAACGAGTTCAGCCTTGGTGGCGTAGACGTGCCGGTAGAACTCCTCGTGTTTGAACGTCGACCAGAACGACTCCGCGGGGCTGTTGTCCCAGCAGATCCCGGTCGCGCCCATCGACCGGAGCAGCCCGTGCCGCACACACGCCTGTGCGGTCAGATTGGCCGTGTACTCGCCGCCACGGTCGGAATGCAGGACCGTGCCACGACACCGACCGCCGCGGGCGGACACCGCGGCCTCGATGGCGGTGGTGACCATCTCGGCGCTGATGTGGTCGGAGACGCTGTAGCCGAGCACCTTGCGCGAGTGCCCGTCGCGGATCGCGCACAGGAACATATCGCCCTCGCCACAGGACAGGTACGTGATATCGGTGAGCCACACGGCGTTCAGGTGGCCTTGGTCGAACCGGCGGTCGACCAGATCCGGCGGGAACGACGCCGCCGGATCAACGATTGTCGTTCTCACCTTGAACGTGCGTGGACTGATGCCCTCGATCCCGATACCGGCCATGACCTTGGCGATGGTCTTGGCGCTGACCACCTCGCCCTGATCCCGCAACTCGGCGGTGATCCGCGGCGACCCGTAGGTCCCGCGGGAATCCTTGTGCGCCTGGGTGATCTTTACCTCCAGGTCCGCGTGACGCTGCTGACGGGGCGTCAACACCGTTGCCGCACACCGTTTCACGTGTGCGTAGTAGCCGGATGGCGAGACGCCCAGCAGTCGCGCCATGCGCCGGACCGCGAAGCGTTCGCCCTCGGGCGTGGTGGTGCCGGCAGCGCCGGCGATGTCGTCGGGGGCGGCGTACTCGGCCATCAGAGCGAACCGTTGCGGTTCTTCTGCATCGCGGCAAAGTACGCCGAAGCTTTTACCAGGAACGCGTTGTCCTTCTCCAGCTCCGCGACCTGTCTGCGCAACCGCACCAACTCGGCCCGCTCGGCCGCCTCCAGGGGGTTCTCCCCGTGGACCTCGGCCGCAGCGACCCGGCGCCGCTCGTCCTTGACCCAGACACTCAACATTCCCGCGTCGATTCCCAGTTCACGGGCGACCTCGGCAATCGTCCGGCCGGAATCGATCACACGATGCGCGGCCTCGACCTTGTACTCGGCCGTGAACGATCGGCGCTTACGAGGAGGCATAAGGACATCCTTTCAGCGGGACCTCTGGTCCTGCTAACTCGGTGTCCACTCCTTGGGGGGAACCTCACTCGACCGAGGAGCTCATCGACGCAGGCCGAGGGCATCTCTCCGACAAGCTCGTGGCAATGTTGAGCGACCTGGGTGTCCGCAAGCGGCACTCGGTGCTGGCGAACTACCCGGACGTGCTGTTCCGGGGGGCCGAACCGGAACTGGACATCCCGACGTCCACCCTGGCCGCCAACGCGGTACGCGCCTGCTTGGCCAAGGCACGCGTGCCGATGGAGGCCGTCGGCCTGGTGCTCGGGGTGAGCAGCAGCCCCGCACGGCTGCTGCCCAGCCTCACGTGCGACTTGTTCGCACTGATACCGGAACTGCCGCGGACCGCGGCGAACCTGAGCATCGAGTTCATGGGGTGCTCGGCGATGGCGAAGGTCGTCGACACCGCGCGTTGGTTCCTGAACTACCGGCCGGAGCAGTACGTCGTCGTCTGCTTCATGGACGCGATCACGCCGCTGTCGCCGAATCTGACTGGTTTCCACCAGCACTTCTCGGAGATGCTTCCGGAGGACCGGCAGGACACCGTGAACGCGCTGCACGGTTTCCTGTTCGGGGACGCCGCCGTGGGAATGGTGCTCGGGGCACGGGGCAGCGGACCGTCGTTCGGCCCGGTGGCGAATCTGACGAACGAGCGTCCGTCGGACGCCGAGCTCGGCACCGTCCCGAACGGCGGCTCGGACATCCCTCTGGTCGACGGGCGACGGGTGTACACGCTGAGTCCCGACGTCACTCCCCGCAGCGCCTTCTACGCCAGCGAGACACTGTGGCGGGTCCTGGACAGCGACAGCTGCAAGCTGGGCACGGCCGCCGACGCCTCGGCACTGCTCATGCACACCGGCAGCGCTCGCATCCTGGACGCGCTGTGCGAACGGTTCGGGGTCCGTCCTGACGACGAGATCGTCGCTTCCTCCTACCGGGTGTTGCGCGAGTACGGCAACACCATCGGCTGCTCCGTCCCGCTGATGCTGGCGGAGGCGGTCCACCGCCCTGCCGGGCAGGGGCTCGTGGTCTCATTCGGACTCAGCTTCGCCTGCGGCGCCTTCACCATGAACGTCCCCGACAACGGCTGGCAGCCCTGACGGCCCTTCTTCTACATCGGCTCGTCGGGTCTGTCGAACGATTCGAACTCCGGCTGGTACCGGTCGAAATTCTGGAACGCCGACTTCACCCCGGTATCGCAGTGGTATCACCGACGGCGCCAACGCCGTGTTCGCCCTGCTCCCGCGCTCGGGCGGCGGGTGCCCCGTTACCCTTGACTCCGCAGATCGGAACAGCGGAGAGCGCATAATGTTGCGCTAATAGTTGAAGAACACGGGAAGGTGGCCGAAACCAGCATCGGACAGGGGCGGTTCGCCGATGTCCGGAGTGGACGACAGGCGTTTCGGCGGTACGTGTTGGAGACGTGGCTGCCGGGTCACATGATCGAGGCATACACGCGACAGGGCTACGCCACCTGTGCGGGCTGGTCCCGGTGGTGCTGGTCGACTCGCCGGTGGAGGCGGAATGCTGGTTGCCCCCTTTTGAGAACTGGTGCGAGGGGCGCAGGCCGACGGCTCGCTGAGGCCGGACATCGAACCGGCGGAGATCGCCGCCATGGCGAGCATGCTCGCGCGGCACCGGTGACGGCACGGCGACGCGGGAACGCTGCTGGCGGTGATGCTGGCCGGTCTGAGCGCCGACCGGCCAGCACGGTCCGCCTGAGTCAGCCGATCGCCTGGGGGAAATCGAAGAAGCGGTGCGGGTCGTACGCGCACTTCACCCGCACCAGCCGGTCGTAGTTGGCTCCGTAGTAGGATGTCTTCCAGTCAGTCAGGTACGGGTCGATGAAGTTCTGGTACGTCTCGGTCGAGTATTTGCTGAGCACGCCGAATCCCGTCGCCGCCCAGGCCACGGCGGCATCGTTGTCCTCCGCCGCCGGAGCGCCGGTGGGCAGGCCGGTGGAGAAGCTCAGGCTGATCTCGGCGGTGCGGTGCACAAACGCGGTGGCGTCCGCGGCGACCTCCTTCACCTTGCCGCCGAACAGCCCTGCCCCGTGGATCGCCCGCAGGTGCCCGGCCCGGCGGTCGGCCTCGAACGCAGTCAGCACCTCCTCGATCGCCGACCCGGACAGCGGCGAGCCCAACAGCCGGCTGCGCTCGATCGAGAACCCCGTCCTGGCCAGCTCGGCCACCGGGGTGGTG
>Ga0307507_10004541_pt1 | contig 24378 bp, 24 predicted proteins | sample 7_EM_MG_FD_207223 | JGI IMG/M metagenome (GOLD analysis project Ga0307507, IMG submission 207223) | Populus trichocarpa ectomycorrhiza microbial communities from riparian zone in the Pacific Northwest, United States - 7_EM | ecosystem: Host-associated > Plants > Roots > Unclassified | place...
TACCTCTCGAGCTTTTTTTTTCCCACAGGAACGTTCGTACTCAGCTGCCAAACACTTACAACCAGTGCTGGAGTTTTCCCACAGGCCAAACGGCCCTTCTGCCAAACTCTTGGAACTTTACCCTTTTAGCTAACCAGGATAGACCGGTTCACGGAGAGTCACTCGGGTGCATGGGCCAGAATCGTGGGTTTTAGGGCGGCAGGAGGGGAGATCAAGGTTTCTTTCACATTGCAAGTACCGGTACACTATACCGGTATTACGCCTCCACCTTTTTGCTTACCCTTGCTCCCCTGTCCGTTGGATGCAGGTATGTTGTTCCTGGGAGCCGTAGCTTCGGCAGGACGAGGTTCTGTCGCCTTCCTCACTTACCAGAAGCGCCAAACCGACACTTTCAGGACCTATTTTTTTTTTTTACCTCACCCACACTCCCCCGCGTGCTACCTCAAGGGAAATTATAGGAAAAACGGGTTTGGTATATTCCGTCCGATATTTCACTGACGGTTGGCAGTTTTCCCTCTCCTTCTCTATCCCTCTCTTGTCTCCTCTCTCTTTTTTTCTTTTTTCTTTTTCAAGGAATCCCTTTGTTGCGGGTGATGTGGTGTATATGATGAAAGAAAGAAAGGGAAAGGGCAACAACTATTTCGGGAATTCGACCAGATGCGAGGAAAAAAAAGGTCAATAAGTTGACATCATGTAGCAATCCGATCCGTACCTTTCGAGGGTTCAAAGGAATAAAATGCGGAAACAAGAAAGAAGGGACGACGACAGCGATCACTGACTTGTGCTTCTTCCCCCATGCCGAAAAAGAAATGACGAAGAGAAATAAAAGAGCAGAAAGAAAAAAAAAAGCGCTGGCCACCGGAGAATCCCATTTAATAAAAAAAAAAACCATTTCGCCGCCCTGGGAAGAGGGTGGAGGGGTGATCCGTTCTAGTTGAGTAGGAAATCGATTCCTGTGAGGAGAAAAGTGAGTGGGTTTAGTCAGATGGGAGTTTTGACGAGAAGAAAACAAGGAAGATCGGATTGGATCAGTTTTTAGGGGGATCGGAATTGTGGGGGGGGAATAAGTGGGCAAAACACACTTAGGGTATCCTGATTATTATCGACCGGTCCAGGCGCATCGTCCGGGCCCTGATCCTCCTTAGCACTTCCGTTTCCATCCTCCGCTTCCTCCTCTTCGTCTTCTTCGGCTTCCCCAGCACTCGAACCCGGCCCCTGATCTTCTGTTCTACGGTGTTAGTTTGTTGTTCCAGATGGGGTTAGGGGGTGGGGACGGAGCGTATACTCTTCCGGGCAGTGTTCTTATTCCTTGTTCGCTGGTAAAGAAGGTATTCGGGTAGCCACGGGTGATCCTCAAAGTACTTGACGCAGCCTGGAGTCATGTTTGCATATTCCTTGACACATTCAATGAGGGATTGCTGTTGCGCAAAAGAGAGTGTTGACCACGTAGGGGTGCGCGCGAAGCCGTTCTCCTGATTGAATTTCTGAAAAGCTTTGGCCGAGATAGTCTGTCGTGCTCCCATCCCTCCATTGTAAGAATCTCGATCACCATGCTGTATTGAGGGGTCAAGCCGGGGATGGAGGAATTGAAATGAATGAACCGAAGTAAAGTGAAAGAGGGGGGAGGAATAGGTGGAGAGTTCGGAATGCCCCTCTCACGACAAAACGAACCACAATCGACTTGAGCTCCTCCAACCCCTCCTCCCTTCCTCGCTCACTCCCCTTTCCCTCTTCCGTAATAACATCTTCGGACCCGGGAGGGCCCTTGAGGAAGGGGGGAAGGGGTAGAGAGCTTCGCGGGACCAAGCCGACATCCATGGATTGCTTCTGCCGCAAAGATTGGTCCCGCGGAAAAAAGGGGAGAAGGAAGGAGAGGAAGGGGTTTGAAGGCTTCCATAATAATAGAAAAGACCCTCTTGAACTGGTTTCCCCTCCCTCCTTCCATGTTTTCCAAGATTCACTTCGCCTCCGACTTCAAGGGGAGGAAAGGAAGGAAAGAACAACACAAAGGAAAACTCACCACCAACTTATTCCACTCGTACTTTTCGTTCTTCAGGCCGATTTGAGCGCGGACGACGGATATTTTCGCAGTCTTCCCTCGAACTGGCGGGGACGTACCGGCACTACCTGATGCGCTCTTGGACATTGCGAGAAATCTTTTTTGCTGATGGATTTGTTGAAAGAGGGGGTTTATCCATGAGGATGGATTCATTGGTTGCCTGATAAGGTTTCCCTTTTCTGGTTTTTTTTTTTTCTGTTTTTTTTTTCCCTCTTTTCTTTTCTCCTTTACTTTTTGTTATTTCGTGACTTGACACTTTTACTTGGGGGGTCTTTTTTCTTTCTTTGGCGTGTGGTAGTCAATTCTCTTTGATTGTTTTCCCACTCTTTTTCTCTCCATTTCTCCCTCCTTTCTCCCCTCTACCTTCTTCTATCTCTTACGGTTTTATCCTCCCCTTCCTCCCTCCAGATTTCCCCTTTTTTTATCGATGATTTACGAGGATGACAGAAGCACTGGTTAAGTTCTCGTATCCCCCTACCACCCTTTGCTTAAGAACTCCAACTAACCTTTATTGAATAGTCTCGCGTGGAAATTTACCCTTGACTTAAACTCCTTATTACAACACCGGCGCCCGGGGCGCAGTGGGAGAAATAGGAAACGGGAAAAGGTTAGGGTTCCGAACAGGGGAGGGAGGAAACATAACAACGCAAAAAGCCGTTAGGGTAACGTGACGTAAACCCTCGCTGTGCGTTAGGAAAGGAGGGGTGAAGAGGGGTGAGAAAGGGCAAGGCGGGGAGCATGAAGAGGGGGACGTGGAGGAGCTAGTGGAGGAGGAGGGGCTCTCAGACAAATACCGGTTTTAATTGATAAGGCCATGGATGAGATCATTCATGGGATGCCAAGAAGGGGCTCTGCGGGGCGGCTCGAGCCGCTCGGTAGAAAAATAAGACCAGGGAATGGAGACCCTTGGGTTCCCCACCATACCGTAGAAACCCGACTAAACTCAATCTCGATTCCGCCCTTTCGGTCAGGCGATTCCCTTATTTGTGGGGCTTGGGCTGATCCCCCCCGTGGGTGGTTTGCATGATTGGATGTAAGGAGAGAAAGAGGGGTGAGGAGGAAGGGATGGATTTCTTTTTTTCCTCTCCAAAACCCCCGAGCCCCTCGGAGGAACCGCAGAGGGGGTCTTGCCTGTCCCAGCTCGGTACAGTTCAAACCCCATATCATAGCCTAAACGCCTGATGGGGTTGTTTCGTTCGGCTTAGTTTAGGCCCCGCAGGGCCGGGGTGGGGGGTGAGAGGGTGATGGAAGAGAAGGGTGCTCGTCGGTTGGCGCAGGTTTCTGATGATGCTACCCTACCCTCCACGTTAGCGCGATGAAAAAATTGGGGAAAAAAATCAAACGAATGGGAATGTTAACACGCACCCCCCTCATCCTCCTACAGGGAACCCCATCAGTATATATACTCCCGCTCATCGATCTCCCCTGGAAACTCTCGCATCTGGAAGGATGATGGAGAGTCTAAAAGATTAAATAAATTTTTTTACAAGTTTGCCGTTTTCGGCCTTTGGCCTTGGGGACCTTACTTGATACCGGTTCAACGGCACCGGATCCCTCCCTTCCTTCTTGCCCTCTTGGGCCACATCCCGCCGTCGCTCTAGGAGACCCCGGAAGCGCAGGTAGCAGTGAGGGGGAAAGAACAAGAATAGAAATAGAGATAAGCCTATCATAGAAGCAGCAAGCATGATGCCGCAGTGTCTCGGGTTGGGCAACAATCAGGATGGGGGAGCCGTCACTCTTGGTTTTACCTCTACGAGAGAGGTGGATTGCGGTTGAGGGCTTAGAAGATTACCAAGCCTACAAGTAAACCAGAAGTGACGGCTGCCTCGTCCAAGACTCTACTGAGCGGTGTATCATACCGCGCGACCAGAGATAAGTGCTAGTACGACAGAGATAAACAAAAGTCCCGTGATAGGCACGCGGGATACCGCGACATGCGGCAAGATCCCGGTGCGCTCACCCGTGGCATGTTCATGCGGGTTGTGGCATGGCACCGTATGCACGGGTAATACAGTAATCACCAGCCAGTACCCAGTATTGGGTAGCGAGCTGGTGGGGGTAGTGATGGGATGGGCGTGTGGCCATGGCTCCCATATGCGTATCATGTGGGCTTTAACTAGAAGGGATGACTACAGGGTTGAATTGTAAGATCGCTCGAGTGAGAGACGGTGAAGGTGTGATAGGAAAGGGGACAAATGAGGATCCATAATTATCATATTTGTATCCTAACTACTACCGAGGAATAAAGAAAGCGGATAAATAGGTTAAAAATGAAATAAAATAAAAATAAATAAATAACTCCTCGTTGTTCATTAAGTCATATGTTTATCGTAGCTGAGATGCAAAAAACACCATGTTGTAAAGGCCAAACTTTTGTCTATCCCGTCTTTCTCTGGAGATGCGCGGCTTGCTGCTATGTGTGATATAGGGGGTTGTGATAAAAGTGTGATGGAATAAACCAGCAAGAGCCAAAGCCCCCCTCATACCTTCTACGATAGCTAAATGCCTCCTCTTGGGGAAAAAAGAAAAAAAAACTAAAAGAAGAAAAACGTCATGCTCACGGAGCTTAACTTCTCGTACTAGCACTCATTACTTCAACCACACCTTCATATCCCTCTCCCACTAGTACCTACTTCTTCCCTTTTCCCTTTCCCTTTCCCTTTCCCTTCCCCCCTCCACCACTAGCAACTGGCTTCGCATGCTCTGGAAACTCCTGCAAGTGGTTGAACATCTTCGTCTTACTCAGGAACTTCTCTCCACAGCTCACGCACGTGATCTCTCCCGGTACGGCAGCTTGTTTGGCAGCCTTCTTCGCGCGCTTTTGCTTCGCTTTTCCCATTTTGGGTGGGATTAGGGAGGGGTTTAGGCTGTTTGGGAGGGGGCTTCGGTCGGTTTCGTCTTCCTCTTCTCCTTCATCTTCCTCTTCGGTCTCGGGGATGGAGGCAGGGGGGTCAGGGGTGACTTTGGGATTGCTTTCTGGATTGGATGGTTTTGTTTCTTGATCTTTTGAGGGGGTTAGGTCGAGTTTTTGGAGGTTTTTGTTGAGGGTATCGTGCGGGATATCGCTCTTGGTGACCTCCGGTTCTTCCAGTTCCTCTAATTCCTCATGCTCAGAGGTTTCGATTGGAGCCTCTTCATTCTCTTGCTGCTTTTCAATCCCCCGGACGTCCCAGTCTAAATCGAATTCTTTGTGCTCTTTCATCATTTGTCGTTTCAGTGCTTGCACATTCTTGACGTGCTTCTTGCTCTTCTCGTGTTCGCCCATTTGCCCTTCCGACCAAAATGTCTTCTCGCAAACAATGCACTCATATTTCTCGATTATTTCCTCTTCTTCAGTTTCTTCGTCCTCGCCAAGATCGTCCGAGTCGTCATCTATTTTGTGAGATGCCTGGGTCCAATCCGCGGCCTTGAATTCTTTTAGCTTGGCAAGGTTTTCCTTGCGCTGACGTGCCGCTTGCTCCCTAGATGCCGCGAGAAGAGCGGCCTGACGTTGAGCCTCGCTCTGGGTGTTCTTAATGAATCGGGGGTCACGTTTCCGTACGAAGAAAACGAAGGACTACCTCTTCGATCAGTTCAGGCACAAAAGAAACTGGAATAACCAAACCCACTCTGACAGAATCATTAAACTCCCTAATCCCTGCATCCCTAAATTTTTTATTTTCTTTCTCCATAATCCTCTTAATCCTCCTATCCGGCGCATCCGAGTAGCGGTAAACATCACACCAACTGAAACTCTTCAGGGTCCTGAACCCACCCCATACAGCATAGAACTGTTTCACCCAATCCTCATGCGTACTCTTTGAATTTCCAAAGTCTGGATAATAAGGTGCGTCCTCGCCCACCTGCTCCGCCGCCGTGATCTCTTCGTCGGCCAATTTCTTGAACGCCGCACCGACGATTGTGTAAAAGTTGTTCCGCGAGCTATCGTCGTAGGAGATCTTAGCAGCAAACGTGGAGAACCATTCCAGGACGTCTTCGGATGTGGTCACGCTGACAGGGTGCGAAGGGCCCCCGGAGACACCCGAGTCATGGTCGCCGTGGAGGATCTGCTCCCGGTGGGAATCATACCACTCTCGTTCTTGCGGGTCCGAGAGGACCTCGTATGCTGCTTGGATTCCGGTGAACAGGCGGGTGGCTTCTTCAACATTGTCGTAGTTCCTATCAGGATGCAATTCTAGAGCTTTCTTTTTGTACGCTTTTTTAATACTATTTTTGGTCAGCTGGTTGGCTTCCTTAATGAAAGAGTTTTGATAGTGGGGTGATGTGGGGGGGGGGGCTTTTGGGCTCGCATACGTACTCGTCCTGAGTGGCGTCGCGAGGGACCGCTAGTAGTTGGTAGTAACAGGTTTTGACAGTGGCGCCTGAACCGGAGCCTATATCGCCTTCGCCATCCGAAAAGCCGGCGTTTGCGGAAGCTCCTTGGCCCATGGTAGTGGTTGGTTGGTTGGTTGATTGTGGTGGTATTTGGCTGAGAAGCAGAAAAAAGTTTTGTGGGGTGAGCCTTTTGGGAACGTTACACGGAGCCGCCTACCGTAGAATGGCGCTGGCCTAGGCTTGGTGTTTGTGAAATTTGCTTGTAAGATGAGGGGGCAAAAGGCTATTAGTTGACAGAATCCTTTGAGGGGGTGTGTGTCAATATCGGTATTCCACTGCCAACGGTGGCGTTTGTGCTCAAGTTTCCGTTTTGCATCCTTTATTAGCCCCCCCCGCAGACTTGCTGACAGATATTTTTCACGGGTAATCACTCGCTTCCTAAAAAGATATCATACCGGTATTAGTGGGCGGAAGACAAGTTGCAGTACTGTACCGGTACTCGGGCAAGTAGCAGTAGAGAGCTCTTGGAGAAGAACGACATACGAAACTGGTTGTAAAGTCACTAACTTCGTAGTGGGTTGGATACGCTACCCCAAGTGAGGAAACAAACAGTCCAATTCAGGACGCTATGGTTGAGCTTCCCTGTTCGTTTGGTCCTCTATGAGTGAAGATGTTCATCTAAGACTCGACCAGTATACAGATTCGGGCCCATGGATCAGTTACCGCTGAACTCAACCTCAAACCCCCCCACTCTAACAATCCCCATGACGCCGATTTACCATAAGTTGGTTAAATTAAATTAGTCTGCACGCTGGGCCGGTTTTTGCGATTCACATAAGATACTTACACACCGGCATAGGCTCCTCGAGACCTCAAGGAAGGTGGAAGCGATTGATGCTTTCCTTTTCTGCGCCCATTTTTTCCTTCCCTCCATTCAGTCCGCTTTGCTAAGAGATTCTGCGTTGTTGCCAAGCGGTAGGGGTTATGGTAAAACGAAGATAGGAATCTGATTAAATGGGCTGATTGAGTCGATCTGATCACATCTCAGATCGTTTTTTTACAGCATAATCTGATACCGGGCCGGTACCGTATTGCTCTCGAAGAAACCAAAAGTACGTCTGGATCATCTGATAAGAGTGCTATCCTACGATCACAAGCCAACATTGGGTTATCTTTTTGGATTGCTGGGGTGGACTCCAAGCGCCTGCTAAAAACGCGGCAGCCCTGGATAGGCCAGCGGGACGCAAGCAAGGTAGGAAGGGGAATTTGCACGTAAAACACTTGAATGAGCAAAAGCAATAGTGAGCTAACACCTACGGGAGTAAACGCCGAGGCTCCAGGTCTCGAGTGGGGCCTTACGAGTACTAAGTACTAACACAAGACTAAGATTATCTTAACCTAAAAGTAATGATCTAGCTAACATTTTATTTCCTTACAATCCCGCGGAACGCTTAATTAAATGTAACCTTTCTACCACACAACCTGAGCAATAGAGATTGAACTCGGTGAGAAGGTATCAAAGGCTTCTCCATTGGAGATTAATCAAATCACTAGCAATGACCATGGCCACCACATACACGACCACAATACAGTGGTAATTTCGGAATGGCAGGAATTGCGGGGATTACTTACAGAGTTTCTGCTCTGCCTGGCTAAGGAGGTATCTTTGAGGTGGCATAGTGAAGCTGCCCTTCAAATGCCGCCCTGCAAAAAAAACATGTATCCTCACGAGACTCGTGTGAAGCTCTCCATTTCTCTTTTGAGTGTCGAATGGTGCCCTCGAATGTTGAATGGTGCCCTCAAGCGTCGAATGTTGTCTTCGAGTGTCGAATGGTGCTCTCGAGTGTCGAATGTTGTCTTCGAATGTTGAATGGTGTCCTTGAGTGCCTCTGGTGCCCTCGAGTGTCTCTGGTGTCCCCGAGTATCTCTGGTGCCCTCGAGTGTCTCTGGTGTCCCCGAGTGTCTCTGGTGCCCTTGAGTGTCGAATGATGCCCTCGGGTGGTGCATCCCTGCCCAATTATATCTAATAATTAGGAGAACGGTTGAAGCTTTTCGGAGTGTCGAATGGGGTCCTCGAGTGGTGTCTCTCCTGCCCAATTATCTCTAATAATTGGGAGAACGGTTGAAGCTCTCTCTTTTTCTTCGGAGTGTCGAATGATGCCCACGAGTGGTGCACCTGCCCAATTATCTTTGGTGGCTGGGGGCGGTTGAAGCTCTCTCTTTTTCTTCGGAGTGTCGAATGATGCCCACGAGTGGTGCACCTCTACCCAATTATCTTTGGTGGTTGGGGGGCGGTTGAAGCTCTCTCTTTATCTTCCGAGTGTCGGACGGTCCCTCGAGTGTCGGATGGTGTCCTCAGATGTCGAATGGTGCCCTCGAATGGTGTATTCCCGCCTAATTATCTCTAATGGTCGGGAGGGCGGTGCGCCCCGGCTCGCAACTGGGGCTAGGGTGTAGTCCCGTACATGCCGCCCTCCCGACCCAGTCAAAAAATGCCGAAGCTCGGGCTCCAAGATGGGCACTGAAGCTTGCGGAATGTCCGCATCGCATCTACTGTGCCATCAGTTACCCCTTAAGGTCTTCCGGACTCGATGATGCATAGTGATTCTGTGTGTTAGTTCCAATTGCTAATAGGGACATACAGCCCTTTGTTAGTTGTTGCCCTGTGTGGTTTAAGAAGACCAAAACATGCCCGAGGATTTGCACATCCTTCGATCTTTAAAAATGGGCTGTGTCCGGTACTTGGTTAAGATTAATAGCCTACTGAGAGTTGGCGATGAGCCTAGGCTATGCCGGACCAAGTTTTGAAAATGGAAGGCTCATAGAGCTGGCCTTGAAATATTGGCACGATTCGATGCCCCTCCGGCACTGATTCTGGCGCACGCCTCTACTGGGGGAGCACTGGCCGCTCTAATATCACTCAAGTTAGCCTTATCTATTCAGAGAAATGAAGGAACGGATCCACAAACACATAATATTACTAGACTTCAAGTCTAAATTTTACAACTTCACACTATTAGAAACATTAGCAAAATATCCGAGGAGGAAAGAAAAAGAAAAAAAAGGTGGAGGTAAAACGGGTGAAGAACCGTGTCTGTGTTTGTGTTTGTGGGGGAAGATGGTTGTTGATGAGAACGAGGAGAAAGGGGGAAGAAAGGTCCTTTATAAGAAAAAAAACTGACTAAAAGTGCCGAGACTTTCTATTGAGAAGAAATAGGGCTTAGAATCGAGAGGGCACTTAAGGATTCGGGGCCAAAAACAACAATATTATGGTTTGGGTTTGGGGCACGACCGTTGGAGAAATCATGTGGTATCACTCGTGAAGGAGTGAGTTTTCACAGTGGGGTCAGCACAGGCGTAGCATACAATATAGCAAGCTAGGGTAAGTGTAAGTGAGGGACCTAGATACCGCCGTGGAAAGCACGAATATGCCCAGGCATCTGCCGGACTATGTGAGACAGTGGAGAAAAATTAAGCGGTCATATCGATGTATCTAGATGCCCCTACTAGCCTAGGAAGGAAGGTATTAAAAAGCATATATTGAGCGGGGAATCAAGAAACTTGAACACTCTCTCACCTCCTCCATACTATCAGTCCTGTATACGCCTTCCTGCATATCTTCCCACTCTACTTTGTCTGGATCTTCCACCCACCGTGCTCGACCTCCGACATTGGAGGTGGAAATGACTCGGAGCCAGGCCTCGCCCAGAACTCTAAGGAAACTGAACACTAATAGTATCTCGACTACTGCTTCCAACCCCATCTACCAAAAGCTAGCGAGCGCATTTCTAACCCTCACAGTGCAAGCGCCCCCTCCTACCTTACCACAGCAACGGATAATCTATGAACTTTTGTTAATAAATACAGTAACCCACAACGAGCGCGGACCCATCTCCCAGCTCTGCAAATCCCACAGGAGTTAGATGAATTACTAACAAACATTATAGCCACTGAACTAGATTTCGTAATGCCACAAATCCGTATAGTACGCGGAATTCCTGGGCACGATACGGTAGTCACGGCCCAAGCAAAGGGCTAAGAGCATTCCTTTCATGCAAGTAGACGTTGATGGCAAAAAAGAGACAAGGAAAAGATTCCTAAGCCTTAAATTCCTAAAGCATCAATCCGCTACTCTCGAGGGACCGTGTATCCCATTTTCCTCTTCTTTTTCTGGTATAGTACCATACTTCCTTTATATAATTATCATGCGGCACCACTCGGTGAGCTGTAACCTGTGGATCCACACTAATCTCTAGCGGCGAACTGAAGACAGGCACGGGTGGGGGAGGAGGGGGTAGCGGTTTACCCCGCACGAACATCTGAAATGATCAGGAATTGGGGGGTGCCCGCCGTCGGATAGATACATTGTCAGAAGGCGTTCAAGTAACTGAAGATGTAGTGCACCACAAGACTACGACAATCTCACTATGAGAGGTATCATACAAATTTTTTTGCGCTTGTAGGGAAAAAAACATAATTGGGCATTATCATACATTAATAGTGCCCCATCGTCTGCCCTTTACTACTCCCGACGAGACTTATCCTACAGCATAACGTCCAATTATACTCCCCCACAAACCCATCCACGAAGCGTAGAAATATACTTCTTGGGCATAACTTAATGCTAGTCCTCCATTGGACCCCATCGCAGCTTAGTAAAACCACACTAAAATATGGGGAGTAAAAAAAGATAAACATGAGCAATTCATATTCACTATTGTTAACCCCTCATGAATTCCCGTTAAATTATATACTCGAGTGACTAGGACTCTAGGGATCTATATTTCGCCACCTATGCTCTTGGTGGAGATGAGAATCCTCCGCCGAGGGGCCTATTGTATAGAAAGAGCTTAGGATTTCAGTTCAAGTGCTCGAAATTTATATGGAAGCTCATTTGAAAGGGGTGCAGTGCTTATTCCAAAAATTTCCGATATCAGAAATTCACACATGCAAAACTACAAACTACTTTCCTCAAATCTTGGCGTGTTTGTGACAATATCCAAATATTTCATTGAGCGAAAAATAGCCACAATTGAGTGACTTTTGGTTGTGTTGTAAAGCTATGGTATATACAAAAAGCATCATTTTTGGTGTAAAATGCGCAACCAACGATCAAATCCGTCACCGAACTAAAATAGTACAAATCCCGTCATCGGCAATTCTAATTACCCAAATACCAAGCACTCACAGAGCAAATAACTTTCGTTTCACCACTCTAAATACCTAGGATAAGCCCAATCATCAATGAATTTCCAACAACTGGAGCAAGATAGATTCTCCAGAAACTCCAGAAACATGAAAGTTGAGATCTGCCCATCGAAACCATAAGAGCTAGCAAGCTAGTATCAAAAGAAAGAAGGAAATACTGCGCCTCTAGAACACACCATCAGGATTTAACCAAGACCAGCCTTCCCCACCTTCACAACGGCAGCAAGTGGGACAATGATCCCCTTATTATTAGTAGCGCCTAGAGCCATACCCGCCTTATATCCCATCTTCTCGAGCATGATTCGGCCACGGTTATCTTCAGCAAGTTCTGCGGCTCCTGCGCCAACGATGTCGCCCTCTTTGTGGCGGACAACGCCCCCTGCCCCACCCCATTCACCACGACCACGTCCAGCACCACCACCACGTCCGGCACCTCTCTTCCCTCCTCCTCTCCGTCCACTGCCAATGTCAGGACGGGCAAGAAACGCCTCGGTTCTCATAATTTGAGCAACCTTTGTACTATCCTCCTCGTAGATGGCTGAACTGGAGGTTTTGATCAAAGTTGGGAAACGGGTTTTGCCCGAACCGAAAGACTTTGATTTTAGGTTGAATGCCATAGCAATATGGTGGACAGTCTTCCGGTTCTTCTTGTCCATGGGTGGAAGTGTTAGGCTATATAAGTGTTAGCATGAAATTAAATGATGAATTGAAGACAACGTGTACCATTGAATGTCATTTTCCAAGAAGGCTTGGATTTCATGCTTCAACTGCTCCATCGTGATCCCCCCCGGGAATCCAGCATTTGGATCACGTTTGCCCGTCTTCCGTGCCTTATTACCAAGCATTCCTTCTGCCCTGCGTGCCTTTCGTTCCTGCTTGCGTATCTTCTTCTTCTCACGGTCTTTCGCCCAGCTTGCCTGTAGTTCCTCCTCTTGTTCAGAATCAGACAAGCCAAAGGCAGGCTGCTTTCCTTTACCCTTGCGTTTTGCAAGACTAGGCCTGTCCCATTCCATGACGTCGAAACCCTCATAAGCGTCTGCCGTCCATGAGGCGGAGGGAAAATGACCAGTGCTAGGGTCGGGCACAAAATCTTCCGAATCGATATCATTACCCCCTCCACGCCTCTTTGTCTTTTTCTTCTTCCCTTTCTTGCCAGTCCCCAAGGGGAAAAAGTCGGCATCGAGCTCCATGATTTCAGCATCAAGACTATCCAGATCAGAATCACCTACAATGCCCAGTTCCTCTTTTCTCTGAAGCAATCTAGCAAGCTTAAGATCTTCATCATCTTCATCATCCTCTCGGTAGCTGCTATCAGAAGATGGAGATCTTTCTGCCTCATCCAAGTCTGTCGCGTCAAGCCAATCATTTTCGCAAGCAAGATTTCTACTACGCATAGCGTCAGAACTCTCGCCTGCTTCTTTGGTCATCTCGGCATGGAATTGCGCCAAAATATTTTCCTCATAGTCTCTAAGCGCTTCATCGTCATCGTCATTCTTCCTTCGACCCGCATCTTTCCGTTTCCTTAACCTCCTAGCCCACTTATTTTTTACCTCGCGCGATTCCCCCGCAGGGCCCCCCACCTCGTTCGGCACCTCTTCAAGCCACGCGGCAGGTTTATAAGAGGAATCTACAACCACCTCAAACCGAACCCCAACTGTCGAGTCTGCCCGGGTGTTTGGCTCGTCCGCTGATGCCAATTGGGCGGCGGCCTCTGAGGTCTTGGCGTGTGTCTCCTGCTGCTGCTTCGGTTGCTGTCCCCCGGTAGGTCTAGAAGTCACTCTAGCGGATGCCTTCTCAGCAGCATCACCACGGTGTCTGCGCGGAACAAAGACAATCTCTTCACTAGAAGAACTCGATGGGGTGGGCGAGGCTGCACGGTCGGGAACCTCTTTCTTGGGAAGATCGATCACAACTTGAAATCCAGGAGCCCCTGAGGTCGCTCCAGTGGCAGAGTCTTGTTCTGTAGGGACGTGCGTCTCCGTATCGTTAAGATCTAGTCCAGACAATTTAACCGTTTGAGACAAATCTTCTTGAGGCTTCTCCATGCCTGTATGGGTGTTAGATGGTTCGAGGTCTGGAGAAATATCTTTTTCCGCGCCGCCCCCCGGAGCGTTCCCCTCCTGCTTTTCTGGCTGGACCACAAGATTCAATGGTTTGAGCAAGTCTGCAAGGTCCAAATTGCCTGTAGAGGACGGAACGAACTTGACGGCCGAATGACGAAGCGCGCCAGTGCTCCCCAAACCTGCCATATGGCGTCCAGTATCTCGAGCCTCATCGGCAAGTGTATATGGTGCACCTAAAGACATGTAAGCTGCGTTGACAGATTAACTGTTGCGACAAAATGGTAATACCTTGAGAACCACGGAAACTATGAAAGCCATTGTTGCCACTCTCGAAAAAACCATCGTCTCTCACAACTGCCGGTATATGAGAGGGTTGGTTGGCATAGCCATAATAGCTATTACTTGCGAAGCCTTGGTATTCGTTACCCATAGAGGAATATTCGTTGGATCCACCACCTTGATATCCGCCGCCCCGATATGAGCCCCGATTGCCTCTGGGGCCCCAGCCACCTCTTCCGCCCCTCCCGCGTCCTCGCCCATTCCCCATGATTGCTCACGGTAAATGTGTGGGTGGAAAGGTTCACTCGAGTAGTAAAGCTTAAGCTCAATGGAGACCGATGTGAATGGGTTGAGTTGGGGAAGAAAAGGGAAGAAGTGAGATAAAGCTAGAAGTGCAGGACTCTCTCTAAGCGGGAGAGCAGTGCCAAGCCTGATTTATCGATAAGATCTTCCCATGAATGCTACCAATAAGAGAGCAACTTGCCCAAATTAGGAAAGAGCAGTGACAAAAGGGTAACTGATCTAATCTAATCAAATTTTCAGGCCACCAGGTCACGCACCTTACTGTCTTTGCATAGTCTGCTACATATTATACCAGTATCGTACCGTACCAGTCTTACCCTCTTACCCGAATGCAAGATATCGGCACTCAGTGCCCAGGATTCAAGCACATTGTTTACAGATATTATAGCTTTAAATTTATCCCATGGACACGCTCTGTGCAAAGCGACTAGGCTATCCGTATATATCAACTATGCTCGGTTTTGTGATATCGTGTCGATGGTACTATAGGATACTGTACGAGTACTCGAGTACATATATTAATATCATAGCAGAGATTTGTCAAGAACCATGGCGGAAGAGGGGAACTGCGTGGGCCACAGTGCTCATCTCAATGATCTCCATAACCTAATCATCCGTGTTAATCATCCATCTTGGTCTTGGTCTCGTGTGGCGCCTGCCTTATCACGCCCGCAGCTTGTGTTACTGTAGATTGCTCAAGGGGGAATAGGTTCATGGATGAGGTGCAGCAGGTGGCAGGTTCCCCGTAGTCTATGGGGCACCTATCATCTATCATACCGGCACTTGGTGATGAGCAACTTCGTCCCTCGCTCTCCTCCACCCCTCTCTTGTCTCACCTAGTCGCTATCTGTCTCTCATCACCAAAAACAACCAGGCACAGAACTCACCGTCCATATTCACTATCACCCGTTTTAAAACCGCATCGTATCCCTTCCTATAGTTACCTCGCATACTGTACTCGAGACTGCACTGCAAAGTATACCTGTACAGTATAAGCACTGCACGGATTCAGTAACAACCACCTAACACCCACTGCTTTAGTCGACTCATCATCCTCTCTGCATCTTTCCCTTCGGTGATCATCCTCCAATTACAGACTCAGTCGGGCTGTACCTAGTTTGTGCGTAGCCTTCATACGTCAACCTAAAGCTCCTAACCATCCCTCTGTCTTTGCTCCTTCTGCTACTGACTGCAGCCGGTCACCCCTCCACTTCACCCTACTCCACTCCACCCACCTCCAAACAGCTCAACCCACCTCTCCGTGACGAATAGGATCGATCCCCCGTATATCCGTGTGTCCGCTCACGCATATATTCTTCCAGCTGCCCTTGACACGGAAAAGGAAAAAAAGAAAAGAAAAAAGAAAAAAGAAAATTAAACAGTCCTCTGGAAGGGGAAAAATTTGGAAAGCAATATTAATCCCTCCTCTGGGGTTTTTATTTAACCCTATCATGAGCCTCCCCAACTTCGACTTCCAGCGATTGTTCCAAAAATTCCTCTGGGACCCTGAGCCAAAGAACACTGACCCAATGAACTCTATATGGTGTTTGGGCCAAGAATACCCCAGTGCTGGGCTTCCTCCATCGCCACCTCCGCCTCCCCCCTCCACCGAGAACAGTATAATTAGGGACTACGATATCTATGGGAAAATCGAGGAGAGTGATAAGGGCCAAGAGGAGGAGGGGGATACAGGGTGGCCGAAAGCTTTCTTGGACGATTTCGAGTCGACTCTATGGATGACGTATCGCAGCGATTTTAAACCCATCCCTCGTGTAGCTGATTATAATGATAGGCTCACGTTCCTGACAAGCATACGGAGCCATCTTGATAAAGCGGAGGGGTTTACAAGTGATTCTGGATGGGGTTGTATGATACGGTCAGGGCAAGCAGTGATTGCTAATGCCCTGGCCCATTTACGGTTGGGTAGAGGTATGAGAAGGCCCTCTTAGCTTCTATCTAAGGGTCGCAGAGCTTACGATTACTGTAGAGTGGCGAAGGGGGATGAGGCCCGAAGAGGAGAAACGGTTGTTGGCTTTGTTTGCGGACGACCCGAGAGCTCCATTCTCGATTCATAAATTCGTTCGGCATGGAGAAATAGAGTGCGGGAAGAATCCAGGGGAGTGGTTTGGCCCCAGCGCTGCCGCAATGTGCATCCAGTGAGCCACAAGTCTTCTAACATCCCCATCGCGGTGCTGTTAATGACTCGTGTGTAGAGCTCTCACTCATGCCTACGAACCGGCTGGTCTACGGGTTTACCAAACAAATTCAAACGACCTCTATGAAGAAAGCTTTCGGAAGGTTGCTGTTGTGAATGGGGTGTTCAAGCCGACGTTGGTTCTTGCTGGGATCAGGTTAGGAATAGAAAGAATCACAAATATCTACTACGAACCGCTGGCAGCGTGCCTACGGATGCCACAGACTGTCGGAATCGCCGGGTATGTCTTTTCAACCACCCTTCTAACGATGAAAAAGGCTAACCTTGTAATACAGTGGACGCCCTTCATCATCACACTACTTCATTGCGGTTCAAGGGGAAAACTTTTTCTACTTGGACCCTCACACCTGCAGGCCGATCCTACCCTTTAAGGAAAATCCGCGAGATTACACAGAGGAAGAGGTTGACACATGCCATACGAGGCGAATTAGAAGGCTGCATATCCGAGAAATGGACCCAAGCATGTTAATAGCGTTCTTGATCAAGGATGAAGCAGACTGGAAAGATTGGCAAAGGCGAATTAGCGAAGTAAATCTCTCCTTCCCCAGAATCGCAGTCTCAACTCACCATTCGATAGCCGGAAAAGAAGGTCATTCATGTTAGCGATAGTGAGCCATCCGGAAGCTGGGCGCCCAGAGAGGCAGCGATCGATGAGGTGGAGGCCTTCGAAGACGATGATTTTTAAGACGCTCGTGTACCGATTCAGGCATGAAGGACTGAATAAATAACATTCTCGATATTTCGATACCTATTAAGTTGACTAGTTGGCGAAAGACAACGATTACGAACATGTAAGGGACTTTGCGTGAACGAGGCACGGTGATTCTTGGTTATTCATGATTACTTTTTTTTCCCATTTCTCCCTCATTTGTCTTCACTGGTTTGGGGTGCGAGTAGACTCTGTGCTTTCATTTCCTTCTTTCTATCTGCATTATGTTTCGCTTTCTCGCCCAATTGTTGGCTTTGGTTTATATGGGTGGGGGTTAGCTTAATTTGTTAGCGTCTTTAAATGGTTGCAGTACGGTAGCGGTGTTGACCCAAGTTTACAATGTCTGGATGAGTGATGGAATTGTGGTTCAAGATGACACACCGGTATCATACCTACCACTGGCATTAGTACAACTCACGGCTAAGGATACCGAATGAATTTTGATAGAAATTTAATAAATATTTGCAGCGAAGGAGCTTCTATGCCACAAAAATAATGCCCCTTCTCTCAGCACCGCATTGTATTGTATTCAAGAACAAAAGTCTCCAAGTTATAATACGTTGAGCATATTATTACCGTGGAATGCTAATGAGCACGATACCGGCGCTATGCAGACGGGGGGATTGATTTCGTGAACAAGCTTTGGGTGAGGCTCTGAAGGTTTCGGAACTTACCGAATCTTGGCATTCCAGAATTATATCATACGCGTTTCGCACGGTAAATTAGGGCATCACGACACCAACTTGCTTCATTTGATTTTTGCCCTTTAACCCCGGGAGCTTCAACCTCAACCAACGGTGACTAACCAACCTTGCCGTGCCCGGCTTCCGCCTCTCCCTCATCTCCCCCCTTCCCTAGCTCGTCAGCCCACCCCAAGCCATTTAGCCATCACCACCACCACCACCACCACCACCACCACCACCACCACCACTACCACCACTACCACCACTACCACCATCACCATACGAAATCGACAAGATTAGAGGGCTACACAGCTACCGTGAGCGAATTACAGCTCCTCATGGCGTCTACCACCGCCACAAACGACGCGCCTCGGTCGCCTAGAGGGGATCCCGAGGCTGATGCGGAAGGAGAATCAGATGATGGGATCGAATACAGTGAAGCTAATGACGAAAAAATCATTAGTGGAATTATTTCAGGTACAATTACTGCTGGGGATGACCCCCTTGCCTTCGGGTTCGGCGACACGGTTGGGAAGCTCGACGATGCAATCGACTACGAAGATATCTCGGATGATGATCTCCCTTCTGAAGGCGAACCAAGTGGCAACAACAATATCGGCGGCAAAGAGGAAGTAGGAGAGGATGGCATTGCCGGAGATGAATTCGATGAGCTATTTAACGACATAGGTGATGAGGCACCCATCACCGGCGCTGATGCTTCAGGAGACTTGGGAGGCCTTGAGGGTATGGATCTGGATTTCATGGCACAGGAGGGTCTTGTTGGTACGTCGGAGATAGATGTCGGCCAGGCAGCCAATGAAGATGTGATGATGGGTTTGGATATGGATCTTGGAGTGTTGGTAGAGGGGTCTTCTGGGGAGAAGCGAGCTACAACACAGGAGCTTGTTAAAAGATACTTTCCCAAACTCGATCTCAAAGCTAGGCTATCTTTCAATGATCTCTTTGGGCCGAAGCCGCAGAGGTTGGCGATGGGTCCACCCAAGCCGCCAAAGGTCATTGTGCCTACAAAGCTAGCTATAGTGTTTGCACCATCCGACGAAACAGCGTTTAACAAGCCTTACACCGCAAGGAATATGACTAAGAAGGCAGAGCAGAGGCCAGGGATTATTATCGTGCCCCAAGAACTGGAGGATAGTGAAGAGAGTGACTCCGAGGTCGAGGATCCTATAGATTGGAATTCACCTCTTGAGCGGAGTATAATGATGGCTTGCAATGATTGGGAAAGTAAGATGGATACGATCATGGGACCTACGCCGCCACCCACTCCGCCCAGAGAAGTTCCAGAGGAAGACGGCGACGAAGGTGTAGGGGAAATCAATCGCAGGCCGCTGAAGGTTTGTTTGTTCGATCGTTTCAAGTTTCCCTCTTTTTCACAAGCTTACTTATTCCTCCTCTAGCGTGCACGACTTGCAAGCTCTTTTCTTGATGGTCTCCCTGATTCTTGGCTTGCCGACGATGTCGTTCTTGATGGAAATCTGGTTGCCATTGCAAGCCATGTCACACTCGACCTTAACGATCCATACCTTTTGGTAGATATTCGCCAACCTCATGAGATAAGACCTACAAAGCGTATTGGTGGTGAATTCAAGCGTCGTATTAACAAGGACTTGGCACAAAGATATAATATAAGCAACGATGAGGCTTATGACTTGCTGAAAGGAAATCTTCAAAATAAGGTTAGAAGTGCGATCGGCCAGTTGGATATCGAACACAGTATGCCTGCTCTCAGATTACAGTCACCATACGTGAGTTTTCATTTTATTCCATGATATATATGTTGCAATTCTCATTCGTATGCAGTACAAAACCAAACTCTCCACCAAAGAGGCTCGCTCGTTCCACCGTCCTGGTTTGCATTTCAACGTCAACTACGAGATTCGCTTCTCGAAGATCAAACCGCGCAAGAAGAAGACATATCGTGGAAAAGATGTTCAATCCGTCCTAAAAATAACTAAGGATTTGTCCCTTATGGACGGCTGTAACTTCATTCTTCTGGAATACTCTGAGGAATACCCGTTTGTCATGTCTAACTTCGGAATGGGGAGCAGGCTTATCAACTACTATCGACGTAAAGGGCCTGATGATGAGTCTCGCCCGAAGTGCGAGATTGGTGAAACCCAGGTTCTTATGAGCCAGGATAGGTCTCCTTTCTGGAACTTTGGAACCGTTGATCCTGGAGAGACTGTGCCAACGCTCTACAACAATATGGTTCGAGCACCCATCTTTAAACAGAATCCCAAACCTACAGATTTTCTTGTTATCCGCAATACACAAGCCAACCAGAGCCATTACTATCTGCGTAATATCCCGAACCTCTTTGTGGTTGGGCAATTGCTGCCAGTGACAGATGTCCCCGGCCCTCATTCTAGAAAGGTTACCACCGCGGCAAAGAATAGGCTCAAGATGGTTTGCTATCGTGTTGTTAAGCGCAAACCCGAAAAAGCTATCATTTTAAAGGATATCGCCGAACATTTTCCAGAGAATAACGAAATGCGTCAGAAGATGAAAGAGTTCATGAGTTACAATAAGCCTAAGGGGGTTTGGGAGATGAACGCCGGTGAGGTAGTCCCGGACGAATCGGTCATCAGGACAATGGTCAAGCCCGAGGATTTGTGTCTACTAGAGGCTATGCAAGTTGGTGTTCGTCATCTCGCGGATTCTGGGTATTCAAAGACGGTGGACGATGAGGTCGACGATGATGATAAGGAGGGTATGAGCTTAGAGCAACAGTTAACCCCTTGGGTTTCCACAAAGAACTTTATCAACGCTACATCCGGAAAGGCTATGTTACAGCTGCACGGTGAAGGGGATCCGAGCGGTCGCGGCGAGGCATTCTCGTTTGTGAAGACAAGCATGAAGGGTGGATACAAGCCAGTCGGAGAAAGCGTCGAAGAAAAAATGGACAAGCAGCGCCTCAAGGAGTTAGGCGGGCACGCATACAACGTCGCTCGCCAACAGCAGATGTATGAAGCCGCCATTGACCAGATTTGGAGAGCCCAGCATCGGAGTCTCAGTTCCCAAATGGAGCCAGAAATGCCAGATACCGAGTTCGAGGACGCACACAATGACCATCATGAGGACCTTCTGGAAGAAGGAAGGACCCCGAGATCTGAGGCTGTTCCCCCAAGTCCATGGCTAAATAACGTTGATGTCGATGAGACTATGAGTCAGTTCTCCAGGTTTTCCGCGACCAATCGCCGGAATAAAGTTCTTAGAATTCAAAGGAAGTTTAGGGGACCTAATGGTAATGTTGAGACGAGATCTGAAACTATCCGGGACCCGAAGGTTATTCGCCAATATCTCCAGAGGAGAAGAGAGCTTGATGCAGAGAAGACGCAGTAAGTGTAGCCTAACATTATTCACGTTTTTAGAAAACTAATATTTGCGGCAGAGTCGAAAACTTGGTTCCGACTGGTAACGAAGACGAGGACCAACAATCCCGCAAGAGGTGCGATACCTTCCACCCATCCACCCATCTCTTCCTCCCTCCCTCTAAAAGCACGAAAGTATCAAAACTAACCTCCCCTTACAGACTGGTCCAAGAACTCAAACGCCTAGAGCGCAATAAAGAACGCCGCGAAGCGCGCGAGCGTGATAAGGGCAAACGCGTTGGTAGTTTCGCCGGCGACGCTATGTCCCCCGAATCTGCCGCAACGCCCGGTTCCCCCATGCCTTCGGTCAGCATGCAGTCAATCGCTACACCCACAGCCGCTGGGTCGTCCTCATCGAATAGCAAGACCGCTACTATCAGAAAGTGCAAGAATTGCGGACAGGTGGGGCATATCAGGACTAACAAAAAGGTTTGCCCAAAGTTGAACGGACAGTGGGCAGAACTTGGCATGAGCCCGCCAGATAGTAATACTCCGGTACCGGTTGGAACCCCGGGCTCCTAGAGGAAGATGAGGATGATGAGGGGATGCGTGAGTGGCAAGACTGACCTTATAACTGAAGCCCCTGCCCCCCCCCCCCCCCCCGGGGGCAGGGGGCGGGATATCGTTGGCTACTAAACACAGGTGGTATTATCATAGTTAAATTTGGTAGTCTATTTTCCTCTTCTTTTTCCTTCTCTTCCTCCTCCAGATCCCATCCCTATTTCTACTGCTGGTTACTTGATCTAGTTTTACCGTCCAGCTTTCCTCCTCCTCCCTCTCCTCCATCCTTTCTCATCTTCCTCCATTGTTACTACACAGTGTATAAAGTACCATTCTGGGGGTTCCTTTTCTCCCTCTTTTCCTTTTTTTGCTTTTCCTTTCTCCTTCCCTCCCTTCCATTTTCTCTTTCGGGGAGGAAAAATTATCTCAGCTTTGGCGTTGGTTTAGTTTGCTTCAATTTGTTTTGCTTTACCTGGGATTGTTTTCTGTATGGTTTTTTTCTATATGCGCTGTTTGGTGCATACTGGCTGGCGATTATTAAATAATGGCTTTCTTTTCCTTTCTCATTACTTTAGGTACCCATTTGCTTGTTTGCTTGTTTGCTTACCTTGGGGGGTCATTTGTTTACTTGTTTATTTACTTATAGATCCTTGGAGAAAAAGAAAATAAGAAAGAAAAACTTGAATCGCGGTAGATTAGCGTACTGTGCTGTATAAATGTAGGTTGGAGTTGAGGGTGTGGTGGCTAGTTTGTGAAGTGGAGTGAGATTGCATGATGACAGTGATGATCTACGGCATTTATTCAAAATGGTGGCTGGAGTGTGGTGGTGATAATGATACTATACTATACTACTAGTTATCGTGTATAGAGTTTATGATTTGTCACGATGGATAAGTTGGATGAAAGGTGGCTGGTCTATCGTACAATTTTGGAGGTTTGAATAAGGTATGCTTTCCGGGGATGGGGGTTCAGGGAGAAAGGAGGAAAGGAAGATGTGACTATGTGGGCTTATCCGTTGCTCCTAGAGCCTGTCCAGAAGTTGTGTTCTTCTGTTGTGAATCCCGCTCATCATCAATGAGCGCGGCATCCTCTACTCCGTCCATCTTATCCCCTGCTTTGTCAAGGTTGTCCGCGGGTGCTGGTGAGTTGTATCCATCTTCAACAGGCATCCATCCATCCCCAACATCCTCCCCTTCCTGCTCCCCCTCCCCCTCCCCATCCTCACCCTCCTCACCCCCACCCTTAGCAACAGGCATCTTCCTCCTAGGAATAACCTCCAAAAACGCCTTCTCCCAATCCCTACACTCCAGCCAGCGAATCATAATCTCCACAACCTGATTCGTGGTCAGGACGAACCTGCTCGCCATGCTAACGTACTCCCCAATCGGCAACTTCGCCGTCGCGACCCCCTGCGCCACCGCCTTCTTGTGGCAAAGGCCCTTGTAGCGATTCTTGTCGACTATGGCGCCGACAATGTACTTCTTCCCGTTCTCAAGCTCGGTGATGGCGTTGGGTGAGTCGGCGGTTAGGTATACCAGATCCGGAGTCACCTCGTACGGCTCGGAGGACACAACGACGTTTTTCCAGCGGAGGTGCTGGTTCGAGAGGACAGTTTGGTAGCGTGTTAGGAGACGCTTATTCAGACTTGTTAGATGGAGAGTTACTTGGCGTGAGGATGTGCGGTTTATGCTGTAGGTGCGGGTCAGTTGGCTGGAGAGGGATGTTATCTCCTAGAGTGGAACAACCATTGCGTTAGTCTCTCAATTGAGGTTGACCCTTCGTCGCTAGCTAGCTAGCTAGCTATCCCCCTCGCACGACCGGTAGGTTGGAGTAAAATGGAAGCAGAAGGGAATAAATAAAATACCTTATCACTCATCAAATCATCGAACCCGCAATCCATAATAAAAGTAATAGGCTCCAGCACCGGTCTCCTCCTATTCATGGAGCCATTGTTCTTATTTCCATTATCCCCCTGCTTCCCCGATTCTCCTCCTCCTGCTTCTCGCGCTGCTTCGGTCGCCGCTTCCGCAGCTGCTTTGGCCTTCGCACGCTCCGCCGCCTTACGTACTTTCTTCTTCTCGCGCTTAGCAGCTTTCCAGGCTTCGCGGGTCTCTTCCCAACGTTTGGCTTTCAATTGGCGCTTGCGGGCGTTTTTGGAGAGCTTGGTGGTGCTTTGTGGATCGAGGGGGTTGGTTGTCGTTGTCGTTGTTGTCGTTGGCTCTGGAGCAGTGGTACTAGGGGTATTAGGGGAGTCGGGGGATGGAGGAAATAGAGGAGGGGATTCTCTAGGAATTTCCGTGTTGTCGGTGGGAATTGGGAGGTTGGTGAAGGATGACATCGGTGTTGGCTATAGTTGGTCGTCGGGTGGTATGTAAGAGCGTGACGGGTGATACCAGTATTCGAGCGTGCGTCAAGATCGGTGAGTTGATGTTACCCTCCCACTCACCCACCCACCAGCCCCACCAACAATCCCACCACCGCGGCCACTTGACCACCGGTACCGGTGACGGGCTCTCACACTACTACCCTTGAGTTGGATGGTGTGTCGCGCGTGCCGGATCCACCCTGCGTGTGTGTTGCTGTGACCTCCTACTATGCCGGATAATATATCGATGGTGAAATGCTCTGATGCCGTATTGCTTAATTGACTGA